>ERZ780228.1464-NODE-1464-length-14835-cov-2.706089_pt1 | contig 14835 bp, 9 predicted proteins | sample MGYA00511015_ERZ780228 | MGnify/ENA primary metagenome ERZ780228 (study PRJEB29588, sample SAMEA2161897) | human gut metagenome | biome: human gut; feature: human-associated habitat; material: faeces | place: Denmark | collected 2008/2010 ...
CCATGTACCTTTCCTTAATCTCACAAGTTTATAGTTAAACACAACAGAGAATGATTGACTATATCAAAGGAGGATCTTATTGTGAGAACAATTCGTAGAAACATAGCAAGAAATGCAAAAAAATATGCAGCAAAAGTGACTGTATCAGCCATGATGTTAGCAGGCGGAGTTATGATGGCATCTCCAATCCTTTCATCAACAGTCAGCGCAGCGACAGAACATTGGAATGATGCATCTGCTTCTAAAACAGAAAGCTGGTCCACATGGAAAGCAAACTGGGATAAATACAGCACAAACTATGAAAATGTATCCCTAACACCAGGAGCGACAGAATCACAGCTTAATTTTGCATACTACAGCAAGACAGAAGAAACACCAAAAGTTAAGATCGCAACAAAAGCAGATATGTCTGATGCAAAAGAAGTCGAAGGAAAACAGACACAGGCAGTAGCGATTGAAGGTGTTCAGTACTATTCAAACAAAGCATCTGTAAATGACCTGAAAGAAAATACAACTTACTACTATCAGGTATTCCAGAACGGAAAATATCAGGATGTACAGAAATATTCTACAAAATCATTTAAAAATTATTCTTTCTTATATGTAGGAGATCCTCAGATTGGAGCATCTTCAGGACAGACAAGTACTGAAGGAGATGCGATGAAAGATAATAACTATGCAGCAAGAAATGATAGTTATAACTGGAACAACGTATTAAATAACGCGGTAAAACAGAATCCAAATCTAAGTTTTGTTGCATCCGCAGGAGATCAGGTAAATAGCAATAACAATGAAAAACAGTATGCAGGTTACCTTGGAGCAGATGCTTTAAGATCTCTTCCAGTAGCAACAACGATCGGAAACCACGATTCTGGATCAGCACAGTATGAGATGCATTACAACAATCCAAATGCATTTGATACAAGTGGATATAGAAATACAGCAAAGTATACAGAAGGAAAGACAGCAGCAGGAACAGACTATTATTACACATATGGAAATACATTATTTATCGTATTAGACACAAACAATTACAACTGTGCAACTCACGAAAATGTTATGCGTAAAGCGATCAAAGAAAATCCAAATGCAAAATGGAAAGTTGTAATGTTCCACCAGGACATTTATGGATCAGGATATGATCATTCAGATTCTGACGGAATGGTTTTAAGAACACAGTTAACACCATTAATGGATAAATATGATATTGATGTTGTACTTCAGGGACATGACCATACATACTCCAGAACATATCAGTTACAGAGTGATGGACAGGCACATGATAAATTCGCAAAAACAGAAAATACAGCAAATTACGCAAAAGAAAACAACTGCTACGAAATCGTTGATACAACAAAAGGTGGAACGGTTGTAAATCCAAAAGGAACTGTATATTTAGAAGCAAACTCAGCAACAGGATCTAAATTCTACAATCTGATCACAGCAAAACAGGATTTCATTTCTGAGAGAAGCCAGACATGGACACCAAGTTATTCTGTAGTCAATGTAACAGATGACTCTTTTGAAGTTACAACATACGATGCGGACACAGGAAAAGTATTAGACGGATCATCTTCATATAAGATTGTGAAGAAAGCAGAAGATACCAAAAAAGATGATGCGAACTCAAATACAACAAAGAAAGATGATACAACAGCAGTACAGGCAAAAAACCAGACGATCACAGCAACAGCATCTTATAAGAAGAGTGAAACATCCAAAGCATTTAAATTAAATGCAAAAACAAATGGAAATGGAAAACTCACTTACACAACATCAAACAAAGCAGTTGCAACAGTTGATGCGGCAGGAAAAGTAACAGTCAAAGGACTAGGAGTTGCCAAGATCACAGTCAAAGCAGCAGCAACTACAGACTACAAAGCAGCTTCCAAAACAGTTACAGTGACTGTAGCACCAAAGAAACAGAGTATCTCTTTAGTAAATAAGATCAAAAAACAGCTAACGATCAAATGGAAAAAGAATACGAAAGCATCAGGATATCAAGTTGTATATTCTACAAACAAGAAATTTACAGGTAAAAAGACAGTAAGAAAAGCGAAAACAACAACATCTTACAAGATCAAAGGTCTGAAAAAAGGGAAAAAATATTACGTCAAAGTCCGTTCTTACAAAACAGTAAATGGGAAACGTATTTATGGAGCCTACAGCACAGCCAAAAAAGCAACAATCAAATAGAGATGATAAAGAATTAGTGTCGTAACTTAATTTATCAGACAGAGCAAAAGCCTGCGCCCGGAATGATAGATCCGGACACAGGCATTCTCTGATTTTTCTTTATAAATAAAAGGCCACGATTTATAGAAAGAAGACAACTTATGGAAAAAGCAGTATCATGGAAAAAAATCTTGATCCTCGCAATAGCAGTGTGTTTATTTGCAGGGATCATAGTCAAATGCAATCAGTTTCAGAAAACGCCATTGGCATCTTATAAAGGACAAAAATATGAAAAAGCAGTTGTAACAAAGATCATCAAAGATAATCTTGCAGAAGACGGAAGTCGTTATGGAACGCAGAAAGTTCTGGTCAAAATGACAACGGGAACCTACAAAGGAAAAGAAAAACAGGCAATCAATCCAAGCGGAACTTTATTTGGAGCGGACTGTAAAGTAGGAGCAAGGATCATCGTGATCGTAAATAAAAGTGGAACAAATGCAGGATTTACCGTATATAGTCAGGACCGTACCATGGCGATCTATGGATTTGTGTTGATCTTTGCGGCAGTGGTATGTGCGATCGGCGGGAAGAAAGGCGTTTATGCTATTTTGAGTCTTGTATTTGCGTTTGCATGTATCATTGGTATCATGTTCCCGATGATGTATCGGGGAATTTCACCGATCGTGTTGACGATCATTGTAGCAGTGTTGACAACGATTGTAACATTAGGACTTCTTGGTGGATATTCGAGCAAAACAGTGTCTGCGATCCTTGGAACAGCGATCGGAGTCGTGATCGCAGCAGTGGCAGCGATGGCATTTGGAAAAGCAGCAGGGATCACAGGATATAATGTATCGGATATCGAAGCATTGAACTATGTCGGACAAAATACAAAGATAAAGATCGGAGAACTGCTTTTTGCCGGAATCATCATTTCAGCATTAGGAGCCGTCATGGACGTTGGTATGTCCATTGCATCTACGATTCAGGAAATTTATGAAACAGACAAAACACTGTCCATGAAACGACTTTTTGTATCAGGAATCAATGTTGGAAGAGATATGATGGGAACGATGACGAATACACTGATCTTTGCTTATGTGGGAGGTGCAATGACAACATTAGTGATCAATTACGCATATGATCTAAGCTACAGACAGTTAGCGAACTCTTATGTGATCGGAATTGAGATCATGCAAGGATTATCTGGAAGTCTTGGTGTTGTATTAACAGTACCGATCACAGCATTGATCGCATCATTTCTTGCAGTGCGCAAAAAATAAATTTTATAATTCATAAAATAAATCATAAATACGGTCTATGGATTTTATAAAAAACATCTATAAATCTATTGACACAGAAAAAAATTTCATGTATCGTAAAAACATCAAAACAAGGAGAAACTAAGATGACAACAAGTAAGATGAATAATTGCACATTTTATTACTTTAGCTTTCAGGGTTATTATTTTTATCCTGACTATTTTTGTTGCAATGAATCATCGCCAAAACTTATGTCACTTTAAACCGACAGAGTAAAACATTTAAGGCATGCATTCTTGCAACAGAGTGCATGCCTTTTCTTTTTACTCAAAGAAACAAAGGCCGCACCAGAGAAGCAGGATAGAAACGACTTGCCAGGAAAGGACGAACATCATGATTATTATTTTAAAGAAACAGGCAGAAGAAGCAAAGATCAACGCATTAAAGAAAGAGATGGAAGAGCAGGGACTGGGCATCCACGAATCCGAAGGTGTTAACACAAGGATCCTTGGATTAGTGGGAGATACATCTGTTGTAGATATGCGTCATATCATGGCAAACAGCATCGTTGAAAATGTACAGCGTATTCAGGAGCCATACAAGAAGGCCAACAGAAAATTCCATCCAAACGATACAGTTGTTGATGTAAACGGAGTAAAGATCGGTGGTGGAAACTTCCAGGTGATCGCAGGACCATGTTCTATTGAGACAAAAGAACAGATCACAGAAGTCGCAAACGATGTGAAGAATTCTGGTGCAGGATTATTAAGAGGAGGAGCTTTCAAACCAAGAACTTCCCCATACTCTTTCCAGGGACTTCATGGAGAAGGATTAGAATTATTATTAGAAGCTAAGAAAGCAACAGGACTTCCAGTTGTTACAGAGATCATGGATGCAAGTCATCTTCCATTATTCGAAGATGTGGACCTGATTCAGGTTGGAGCAAGAAATATGCAGAACTTTGAATTATTAAAAGAATTAGGAAAGATCAACAAACCAATCTTATTAAAGCGAGGACTTGCAGCAACGATCGAAGAATGGTTAATGAGTGCAGAATACATTATGGCAGGTGGAAATGAAAATGTAATCCTTTGTGAGAGAGGAATCCGAACATACGAAACAGCCATGAGAAATACATTAGATCTTTCTGCAATCCCTATGATCAAGAAGAAATCCCATCTTCCAGTCATGGTAGATCCATCTCACGCAACAGGAATCAGAGATATGGTAGAGCCAATGGCATTAGCAGCGATCGCAGCTGGGGCCGATGGATTAATGGTAGAAGTTCATAATGATCCAGCCAAAGCATTATGTGATGGACCACAGTCACTGACACCAGAACAGTTTGATACATTGATGAAGAAGGTAAATAAGACAAGAGAATTCTTTCAGGCATTATAACTAGAAAAAATCTTGCTGAGAATTGTAAATTGGGATATACTATAACTAAAGAAAGAAAAAGACAACCCGGGAATCCATTGATTTCCGGGTGTTTGTCAGTTTTATAGATTCTAGGGAAAAAGGAGAGATATCTTATGAAAGTAATCGTCGGACTGGGGAATCCGGGAAAGAAATATGACAACACAAGACACAATATTGGATTTGAAGCCATTGATTATATTGCAGACAAAGAAGGCATAAGTATAAATACAGGGAAACACAAAGCATTGATCGGAACTGGGTATATGGGAGGAGAAAAAGTCCTTCTTGTGAAACCACAGACATTTATGAACTTAAGCGGGGAGAGTCTTCGCCCAATCATGGATTTCTATAAATTAGAGCCAGAAGATTTTATCATTATTCATGATGATATCGACCTTGATGTTGGAAGACTGCGTATCCGAAGAAAGGGAAGTGCAGGGGGACATAATGGATTGAAAAGTATCATCAGTCATTTAGGAAGTATGGATTTCCCAAGGGTGAAGATCGGTGTTGGAGAGAAACCAAAAGGATATGATCTGGCAGATTATGTATTAGGACATTTTACAAAAGAAGAACAGGCAATCTTTGCGGAACGTTTTGATGAAGTGTACGATGCAGTACAGCTGATCGTTATGGGCGACATCACAGAAGCGATGAACCGCCACAATAAGAAAAAGTAGGGATAGAAAGTGTTAGAACATATATTAAAAGACGATTCGGTATACAGACAATTAAAGGATGAGATCGAAGATTACTGTGGCCCGGTTCTTGTATCAGGATGCACCGATACAGCCAAATGGCATCTGACCAGTCTGATCGGAAATCATAAGAAAAAGCAATTTAAGATCATCATCGCACCAGACGAAAACAAAGCAAGACAATGGGTCGAGGCAAGTCATTTCTTTGGAGAAAAGGTTCAGTATATTCCAGCAAAAGATCCATTATTCTACACAGCCGATGTTCATGGAAATGCAATCGCAAGAGACCGTATGCTGGCAATCAAGAAGATCGTGGATGACAAATGTGGAACCTTTGTGATGACGATCGATGCTGTGATGGATCAGGTTGTTCCATTAAGTGATATCAAGAATCATAAGATGACGTTTAAAATGGGAGAGACACTGGAAGAGGCAACGATCGCAGAAGAATTTGTTGCCAGAGGCTATGAAAAAGCACCATTTGTTGAGGCTCCAGGCGAGTTTGCTGTGCGAGGAGGAATCATTGATATTTTCCCATACACGCAGGAAAGCCCATATCGTATCGAACTATGGGGAGATGAAATTGATTCGATCCGAAGTTTTGATAAAGAAAGCCAAAGATCCATCGAAGAAGTCGATGCTCTGACCATTTATCCGGCATCAGAGATCATTTTAAATCAGCCAAGGATTGAACATGGTCTTCGAAATATGGAAGAAGATTATGAGAAGTTATCACAGAAGTTTAAAAAAGAAAAAAAATATGATCAGGAAGCCCGCCTAAGAAAAGAAATGGACCGTGTTCGTGAGGAATTAAGGGAACTTCATATGTTGATCGGAGTAGAAGGTTATCTCCCATATTTTTATGAAAATACAGAATGCATCTTAGATTATTTTCCAGAAGAAAGCATGATCTATATGGATGAACCAAAACATATCAGAGAACGTGCAGATGCATTTTATCTGGAATTCTCAGAGAGTATGAAAAGCCGTCTGGAAGGTGGGTATCTTTTGCCTAAACAGGCAAATACGGTGACAGATTATGAGAGTATTTTATATCAGATCGAGAAACATAAGATGCTATGTTATTCGATCTTATCTGCTGAGATTAATGATTTTAGAGTTGCTAGAACCTTATTTATGGATACAAAATCCATTCAGTCTTATAACAACAGTTTTGAGCAGTTAGTCAAAGATCTTACCAAATATCAGAGTAAGGACTACAGGATCGTTGTTGCTTCTCCATCTGTTACAAGAGCGAAACGTCTAAGCAGTGATCTGAGAGAAAATGGTTTGGTTGTGACATATGATAAGGACTTGAAATATGGAGTGGAAGCAGGGCAGATTGTTGTCACAGCAGGAAAGCTTCTGACAGGAATTGAATATCCGGCAGCCAAATGGGTATTGATCTCAGAAGGAGACATTTTCAAAGGAAGAGAAGAAAAAAAGCGCCGAAAGAAAGAGAAGAAAAAACAAGGAGAAAAGATCCGAAGTTTTGCAGATATCAATATCGGGGATTACGTTGTTCATGAAAAACATGGAGTCGGTATTTACCGCGGAATCGAAAAGATCACAACAGATGGGGTTGAAAAGGACTACATCAGTATTGAATATCAGGGCGGTGATAATTTATTTATTTTAGCATCAGCCCTAGACCAGATCGCAAAATACGCAAGTGCAAATGCAAGAAAGCCGAAACTTCATAAATTAGGTGGAAATGAATGGAAGAAGACGAAAACACGTGTCAAAGGTCAAGTCAAAGATATTGCGGAAGAACTCGTGCAGTTATATGCACTAAGACAGGCAAAAGAAGGATATGTCTATGACAAGGACACTGTATGGCAGAAAGAGTTTGAAGAATTATTTCCATACGATGAAACGCAGGATCAGTTAAATGCGATCGATGATACGAAAAGGGATATGGAAAGCAAGAAGATCATGGACCGACTGATCTGTGGAGATGTTGGCTATGGCAAGACAGAAGTAGCGATCCGTGCAGCATTTAAGGCAGTAGACAATGGAAAACAGGTGGCGTATCTCGTACCAACCACGATCCTTGCACAGCAGCATTACAATACATTTGCACAGAGATTTCATGATTACCCGATCACCGTACGCATGATGTCCAGATTCTGCACAGCAAAAGAGCAGAAAGAGACGATTGAAGGACTCAAAAATGGAACGGTAGATGTCGTGATCGGAACGCATCGCTTATTGTCCAAAGACATGCAGTATAAGAATCTGGGACTGCTCGTAATTGATGAAGAACAGCGTTTTGGAGTGACACATAAAGAAAAGATCAAGACAATGAAAAAAGATGTCGATGTCTTATCATTATCTGCTACACCAATTCCAAGAACCCTGCATATGAGTCTGATCGGAATCCGTGACATGAGTGTATTAGAAGAACCACCGCATGACCGAAGAGCGATCCAGACATATGTTATGGAATATAATGAAGAACTGGTCAAAGAAGCGGTCTACCGTGAAATGACACGTGGCGGGCAGGTATATTATGTGTATAACCGCGTCAATAATATCGCAGAAGTGACAGCCGAATTACAGAGATTGCTTCCAGATGCGAAAGTTGCATTTGCACATGGACAGATGAAAGAACGCGAACTGGAAGAGATCATGATGGGATTTATGAACCATGAGATCGATGTCCTGGTATCTACAACGATCATCGAGACAGGACTAGATATTCCGAATGTAAATACAATGATCATTCACGATGCCAACCAGCTTGGGTTGTCCCAGTTGTATCAGTTAAGAGGACGTGTCGGAAGATCGAATCGAAATGCATTTGCATTTTTGATGTACAAAAAGAACACACTGTTAAAAGAAACCGCAGAAAAACGATTACAGGCGATCCGGGAATTTACAGATCTTGGATCCGGTTATAAGATCGCAATGCGAGATCTGGAGATCCGCGGAGCAGGAAATCTTTTGGGACAGGCACAATCCGGTCATATGGAAGCAGTTGGATACGATCTGTATTGCAAGATGCTGAATGAAGCAGTCTTGAGATTAAAAGGCGAATTAAAAGACGAGGATGAATTTGACACAACACTCGATCTCGACATCAATGCATTTATTCCATCAACGTATGTGTATAATGAATATCAAAAACTGGAATTATACAAACGTATTTCATCCATTGAATCCAAAGATGAAATGGAAGATATGACAGATGAGTTGATCGACCGCTTTGGGGAAATGCCGAAAGCAGTCTACAATCTGTTATATGTTGCATATTTGAAATCATTAGCACACCACGCTTATATGACAGATGTGAAACAAAAAGGAGAAAAAGTCTCATTTGAAATGAAACCAGATGCAGCTGTGGACGTAGAAAAAATTCCAGTGGTATTAGAAGAATACAAACGTGAATTATCCTTCCAGGCAGGCAAGAATCCGACATTTGTACTGGATCTGTCAAAGACAAAGAAAGTGAAGCAGTTAGAAAAGATTGAACATTGTGTGAACTCGCTCAATTCATTGATAATCCGATAAGTTTGTGCTATAATATCGCCAGACATTAGCCTAATATAATCATAATATGAAGGAGAAAATGAAATGAAGAAATTAGCAAAGAAGTTGCTATGTTTGACTGCAGTTCTTGCGTTAACTCTTTCTTTATTTACAGGATGTAAAAGCAAGAATGAGAAGACATTATTTGAATATGCAGGACAAGAAGTAACATTCCAGGAAGCTCATGTATATGCAAGAATCATGCAGTATCAGGCAGAAGCTCAGTACGGAGCATACTTCGGAGACAGCATGTGGTCTATGCAGGTCGGAACAGACAGCAAAGGAAAGAAGATCACAATGCAGCAGTCTGTCAAAGACAGCGTTATCAACCAGTTAAAACAGATCAAAGTTTTAGCAGCACACGCAGACGACTACAACGTGAAGTTAACAAAATCTGAGAAGAAGCAGATCAAAGAAAGCGTAACTGCCTTCGCAAAAGACTCAACAGGTAAGAAAGTCATGAAGAAGACAGAAGCAGATAAAGATATGATCCAGAAACTGTACGAAGAAAGCACGATCGCAAGTAAAGTTATGCAGGCGATCATCAAGAAAGCAAACGTTACAGTAACAGATGACGAAGCCAAAACTGTCAAAGTCTACAAACTTGTCTTCACAACAAAGACAACAGACAGCAAGACAGGAAAAGAAAAAGACATGACAGCCGCTGAGAAGAAAGATCAGCTAAAGAAAGCAAAAACTGCATTAAAGATGATCAAGAAAGGCCAGAGTATCAGCTCTGTAGCTAAGAAGTTCAGCGTAAACTCTGACAACGAAGAATCCTATACAAAAGGAAAAGCCACATTAGGAACAAAATTCGAAACAGCAGCAGCAAAACTTAAGAAGAACCAGGTAAGCGGAGTCGTAGAATTAGACGATGCATACGTGATCATCAAGATGTTAAATCCAAACGATACAACGGCAGCTGCATCAAACAAATCCACACTGCTTCAGGAAAAACAGCAGGCAGCATACGAGAAAGTCTACAAGAAGTGGACAAAAGATGCAGACAAGAAGTGGGATGACAAGAAGTCTGTAGATCAGGATCTGTGGAAAGAAGTTAAGTTTAAATATAAAGCTACAACAGCATCTACAGCAGCAACAACTACTACTACAACAGCAGCTAAGAACACAACAACAGCTGCGAAGAATAAATAATTATAAAAGAGTAAATAATTACAAGAAATAAAAAGACCGGAGATAACGGGAATAGTTATCTCCGGTCTTTTTGCCTTATTCCGTGATCACACAGGCACCGAGTTGTTCATATGTATGAATGCATTTTTCTGAGATTGAAGGATTCGTAATAAGATTGCGACCTTTTCCAAGTTGACAGATGTAGATAAAATCTTTCTTCATAAGTTTGGTTTCATCTGCGAGAAAATAGATTTCAGGAACCATGTGACAGAGCAGGCGTACAATTGATGCTTCAGCCATACTTCCTAAAAAGATATTTCCTTCTTCATCAACAGCATTAACTCCAATAAAAGCACAGTCAAGCTGGAATGAATTCAGATTCGATTCGGCAATCTGACCAGTTGTAGTAAGTGAATTATGACGTATTTCTCCACCCAGAGAAATTAGATGAATATTAGGATATGAACTTAATTCGTAAGAAATATTGACTGCATCTGTAACGATATTTAAGGTGCCAGAATCTTTGAGCATTGTAGCAAACATATGGACTGTTGTTCCAGAGGCAAGGAAAATATGATGTCGATTCTGAATGTAAGGAAGAGCAGCTCTTGCAATAGATTCTTTCAATTCAATATTCTGCGTCATACGCTGATGAAAAGGAAGAGTGGTATCGTGAATCGAAAGAGAAGGAAGTGTTGCACCTCCATGTGTACGGATCAATTTATGGTCATTCTCAAGTTCCTTTAAATCTCTTCGTGCAGTCATTGGCACGATGTCAAATATTTCACAGATTTCAGAAATTGAAATCCGTTCAAAATGAGATAAATAATCTAATATTTTTTGTTGACGTATATCTTTTTTCAACGAAATAGCTCCTTTTATATACTATATAATTATCTTTTATTATACTTTACAGAAAAGGAAAATTCAAGAAATAAGAGAATAATAAAAAGTTCTAAACGAACATTTGTATAGACAAAACGAACATAAAAATGTTAATATGAAACAAATATAAGTGTTAGAAAGGGTGTTTTATTATGAAATGTGTTGCAGTAGGAGATATGATGATTCCGTCCATATATTTTAGGAGGGAATTAGAAAAAAGTTCGATCATTGATGAGTTTATATGTAAATCCTGGAAAGAAAATAGTAGTAAAGATGATTTCAGGGAAGTTATCCGAAAGATAGAAACACAGGGAGCATGTGCATTTGAGGTAGAAGATGAGATTACAGAGCTTATGAAAAAGGCGGATGTTATTTTTGTACATCAGTGTCCGGTTAGTAAGGAAGTGATCAAAGAAGCAGAAAATCTAAAGTATATTTTATCCTGTCGTGGTGGTGTGGAAAATATTGACATGGAAGCGGCAAAAGAAAAGGGTGTGAAAGTTATTAATTGCCCAGCTCATAATGCATATGCAGTTGCAGAATATACGATAGGAATGATTTTAAATGAATTAAGAAATATCACAAGATCTTGTACAGCATTAAAGAATGGTGAGTGGAGAGAAAAATATCAAAATTCTGAGACACTGACAGAACTAAGAAGCCAGACGATCGGAATCATTGGATTTGGAACGATTGGTCGTCTCGTCATTGAACGTCTGAAAGGTTTTCATCCAACTATCCTTGTTCATGATCCATTTGCAGATGAAGATAAGATTCGAGAAGAAGGATGCAAACCAGTTACAAAGGAAGAACTGATCAAACGATCAGATGTGATCACGATTCATGCAAGGATCAAGGCTGGTGATCCACCAATTATCGGAAAAGAGGAATTTAATCAGATGAAAGAAACTGCTTATTTGATCAATACAGCAAGAGCAGTCGCAGTTGATATGAAAGAACTTTATCATGCACTTTCAGAGCATAAGATCATGGGAGCAGCAATCGATGTATTTCCGACAGAACCTGTTTCAAAAGATGAACCATTGTTGAAATTAGACAATATTACAGTGACAAATCATCAGGGAGGAGCAACCGTAGAATCATATGTGAAGGCACCAGAGATGGTTCTCGATATGTTAAAACATAGTTTAGAATAAAAAATACAATTACAAAGTATAAAAAATAGCTGCTTTAACAATTATTTTCAAAAAAATGTGAAAGAAATTGTCAGCAGACTATTTTTTTGCATTTTTTTTGAAACACTTGAAACTGTTTTTTCAAAAAGTACAATGCTATACTTTAGTTACAGATGAGGTGAACATATGAACAAGAGATCTCGAGAAATATTATCTCAGCTAATTACAAAAACAGAATATAGTCAGACAATATCAATTCAGGAACTGGCTGATATGTTTAAAGTTTCAAGCCGGACCATACGATATGATATTGATCAGATTAATGATTATCTGAAAGAAAATCATTTACAACCATTGAATCTTGGAAAAAGAGGTGTGATCAACACCGAACCAGATATCACGAAAGCGAGAGAATCCCTCTCAGAAGAAGGATTTTACTCTTTCAAACTTACAAGGGAAGAAAGAGTCAGTTTCGCAGCAGTGTTGATGATCTGTTCCGATGATTACATCACATTATCAGAGATTGCAGATCAGTTATTTGTAAGCAGATCAACAGTCATTCAGGATTTGGAACATATCAAAACTTTTTGCAGAGAGAGACATTTATATGTACTTTCTCATTCAAACAAAGGGTTGCTTCTGGAAGGAAGAGAGATCGATAAACGAAACTTATTGATCGATATGATCCAGTCAGGAAGCAGTATTTTCAAGGTTGAGCCAATTTTCCAGCATTTAACACAGTGTCTTTCAAAGAACTTAAAGATAGATCTGGAAGATATCTCAATGATCGAAAAGATCATCAATGAGGCAGAACATATTTATGGAAGATTTTTGACAGACCGGTCATTTACTCAGTTAAGAAATTACTTTCAACTTTCACTTTACCGCTTAAGAAAATCACATTACGTGGAATATGGTGGAGAAAAGAACAGCAAATGGGAAATGGCCAAAGGAATGATCGACCAGATTCAGCAGTTTATCGTAAAAGAAATACCGGACACAGAAGTCTATTATATAGCAGATGTCTTAAACCGAATGAAATACATCAAGAAAACGACCAGTAACAAAGAGATTGTTAAGATGCAGGTCATCACAAGAAATTTCATTCAGAATATATCAAAAGATATTCATATGAATCTTCAAGGAGATTACATCTTTTATGAAAACCTGATCAATCATCTGGAATCAACATTCTCAACATTGGGTGATAGATTTGCAATTAATTCCGTAGTTGATGAAGTGCTTCAGAGATATCCGGGAGTCAAAAAAGCCACAGAAAAGAATGTTCATGTATTGGAAGAATATGTTGGAAGAAAGTTATCACAAGAAGAGATCGCATACATCGTAGTTCATATTTGTGCAGCGATCGAGCGAAACAAGAATGAGACCGTAAGATATTCCGTAGTTTTAGTATGCAACGGAGGAATCGGTACATCACAGTTACTTCTTGCAAGACTGGAGAAATTTTTCCACTTGGATGTGATTGACATCATTCCGGCACACGACATTGAAAATATGAATATGGAAGATGTTGATGCAGTGATCTCAACAATCTCACTTGAAGGGAAAGGAATTGAGTATATACAGGTTGATCCATTACTGACAGATGAGGATTGTATCAGAGTTGGTGAGAAATTATCAAAGATCACTCCGAAGACAACAGTAAAGGAAACCGTTTCTGAGGAAACAACAGATTCATTTAAATCTTTGGAAAAGATAAAAGAGATCTTAGATGATGAAGATGCACTGGCAAAGATAAGAACAGTCGTTGATTCATTCTTTCAGAAAAAAGAAGAAACCATGCTAAGTGATCTTCTTCCAGCACAGGCAATCCAAATCGGAGTTGAATGCAGTGACTGGAAAGAAGCGATCAAAGGAGCCGCACAGTATCTTCTAGAACAGGGTGCCATCAACGAACATTATGTAAATGCCATGATTGAAAATGTCATGGAAAATGGCCCATACATCGTTGTTGCACCAGGATTTGCACTCCCACATGAAGCATTGAATGCAGGAGCCAGCAAAGTTGGAATGAGTCTGATCAGACTAAAGACCCCAGTTCCTTTTGGAAAAGAGGAAATGGATCCGATTGAATGGGTATGTTGTCTGAGTGCAATCAACAAAGAAACTCACTTAAAAGCGATGTTTCAACTAGTAAATCTTTTCTATAACCAGTCTTTTCGTGAGAAGATCAAAGAGTGTAAGACGGGAGAAGAAATTTACAAGATTATAGAACAATTTGAGTATGAAACGAGGTAGATACAATGATTTGGGAAGACCTGAATGAAAACTTGATAGTGCCTGATCTGGAGGCAAAAAGTTCCGATGAAGTATTTGAAAAACTTGGAGGTTTATTTATAGCTGAAGGGTATTGCAGAGATACTTATGTCGATGCTTTAAAAGACAGAGAAAAAGATTTTCCAACAGGAGTCAATATGGGAAGTATCGGAATCGCAATTCCTCATACCGATAAACAACATGTGATCAAAGGTGGGGTGGCGATCGGAGTCTTAAAAGAACCGGTACATTTCTACCAGATGGGAACAACCGATGAACCAGTGGAAGTAAAATTAGTATTTATGCTTGCAGTGG
>ERZ780228.1465-NODE-1465-length-14826-cov-3.452305_pt1 | contig 14826 bp, 9 predicted proteins | sample MGYA00511015_ERZ780228 | MGnify/ENA primary metagenome ERZ780228 (study PRJEB29588, sample SAMEA2161897) | human gut metagenome | biome: human gut; feature: human-associated habitat; material: faeces | place: Denmark | collected 2008/2010 ...
AGCAGCCGCTCAGGGCCTCATAGCGGGAATTAATGCAGCTATGGAGGTAAAAGGCCGGGAACAGCTGATTTTGGACCGCTCAGAGGCATATATTGGCGTTCTCATCGATGATCTGGTAACAAAGGAGAACCATGAGCCGTACCGAATGATGACAAGCCGTGCTGAGTACCGTCTGCTCCTCCGCCAGGACAACGCAGATCTCCGTCTTCGCAAAAAAGGCTGGGAGGTCGGCCTGATCGATGATGAGACATACCATAAATTACAGGAAAAAGAGCGCCGGATCCAGGAAGAGATCGAGAGAGTGGAACATGCAACCGTAGGTGGTTCTGCAGAGGTACAGAGCCTTCTGGAATCTCTGAACAGTACCCTTCTGAAATCCGGAACCACCATTGCAGAGCTGATCCGTCGGCCGGAGCTTAACTATAAGGTGCTTGCACCCATCGATAAAGAAAGACCGGAGCTTCCGGAAGATGTATGTGAGCAGGTAGAGATCAACATCAAATATGATGGCTACATCCGCCGCCAGATGAAGCAGGTAGAGCAGTTTAAGAAACTGGAGCAGAAAAAGCTTCCGGAAGACATTGATTACGAAGATGTAGGAAGCCTCCGCATTGAGGCACGCCAGAAGCTGGAAGCTTACAGACCGGTGTCCATCGGCCAGGCGTCCCGTATCTCCGGTGTATCCCCGGCTGACATTTCCGTGCTTCTTGTATATCTGGAAAGCAGATCCGGACATAAACACGGATAATACAAAGAATAACAATAAAACACAGAAAATAAGAGAGGAAGCTGCATGTACAATTTAGAAATCCTGGAAAAAGGCTGCGAGGAGCTTGGGATCACACTCAGTGACACGCAGAAAAACCAGTTTATCCGATTCTACGAATATCTTGTAGAAAAAAACAAAGTCATGAACCTCACCGGTATCACAGAATTTGACGAGGTTCTCGTGAAACATTTCCTGGACAGCCTCTGCTGCGTCAAGGCTGTAGATATGGGGAAGATAAAAACCGTTATGGACATCGGAACCGGCGCCGGATTCCCGGGTGTTCCCCTGAAGATCGCCTTCCCGGAGGTGGAAGCCTGCCTTCTGGACTCCCTCAATAAAAGAGTAAAATTCCTGGAAGAAACCTTTGCGCTCCTGGGCCTGGAGGGGATTTCCGCCATTCACGGAAGAGCCGAAGAATATGCAAAAAACAAAGCCTACAGAGAAAAATATGATCTCTGCGTATCCAGAGCAGTATCCGGACTTGCAACCCTGTCTGAATACTGTCTCCCGTATGTAAAAGTCGGAGGGCTTTTTGTCTCCTATAAATCCGGTTCTGTAAAGGAAGAAGCAGAAGCAGCAGAGAAAGCAGTAAAGATCCTTGGTGGAAAGATCAGAGATATTCAGTACTTTGACCTTCCAGGCTCCGAGATCGGCCGCTCCCTGGTCATTATCGAGAAGGTAAAGAACACCCCAGGCAAATATCCGAGAAAAGCCGGAACACCGCTCAGAGAGCCACTGGCATAAGATACCTCCTGTCGAACAAAGGCAAAATCTGTCCGACAGGAGATTTTTTTGTCCGGGAGTTTCACAAAATTATCACAAATTTATCCTACTTTTATCACAAATTACTTTTACACTATAATCCGATAGAGATGCCCCTGGATTCCCCCATTCTCTGTTTCATCCAGGGGCATTTTCTATTGGTATTGAAAAGACGCCAGAGTCAAGGGCTTCAGTTTCAGGACCTTTTGCCTCTGGCATCTTATAAAATGGGAAATCGATAATTAAAAAAAGTATTTCCCTGAGAATAAAAGGAGGAGAGTAAAGTGATCGAAGTAAGTAATCTGGTCAAAAAGTATGGCGATCATACTGCAGTTGACCATCTTTCCTTTCAGATCGAAAAGGGGAAAATTTACGGATTCCTGGGCCCCAACGGTGCAGGAAAATCAACAACTATGAACATGATCACAGGATACATTGCTTCCACAGAAGGAAAAGTGATGATCGATGGTCATGATATTCTGGAGGAACCGGAGGCAGCCAAGAAATGTATCGGCTATCTGCCGGAAATGCCGCCGCTCTATTTTGACATGACTGTTCTTGAGTACATGAAATTTGCGGCTGATCTGAAAAAAATCCCAAGAAACCAAAAAGACAAGCAGATAAAAGAAGTCATGGATATGGTAAAGATCACAGATATGAAAGACCGTCTGATCAAAAACCTTTCCAAAGGTTATCGCCAGAGAGTGGGTCTTGCACAGGCAATCCTGGGATATCCTGAAGTGATCATCCTGGATGAGCCGACAGTAGGACTTGACCCGAAGCAGATCATCGAGATCCGTGACCTGATCAAAGGCCTGAAGCAGAAGCACACGGTTATCCTAAGCTCCCATATCCTTTCCGAGGTAAGAGCAGTGTGTGATTATGTTCTGATCATTTCCCATGGAAAGCTGGTAGCCAGCGATACACCGGATAATCTGGAACGTCTGGCAGCAGGCTCCAACAGCCTCCTTATGAAGGTAAAAGGCGAGAAAGACACGATTCGAAAAGCTCTGGAAACGATCGAAGGCGTAACCGGAGTGGAAATGTCCTATGACAGCGATGAGAAATTGTGGAAAACAAAACTTTCCATTCAGGAAAATGTGGATATCCGTGAAAAAGTCTTCTACGCTATGGCAAAAGCGAACTGTCCAATCTACGAGATGCAGGTTAAGAGAGTTTCCCTTGAGGATGTATTCCTTGAGCTTACCGAAGGAGAGAAAAAATCCGCCGGAAAACCGGAAAGCTCACAGTGGAAACCGGTAGAAGACAGATCATCGGAAGAAGAAAAAACTCAGGAAGAAAAAAACGGGGAACCAGAGAAGGCTTCTGATGAGAAAGAGGGGGATCAGTCATGACAGCGATTTTTAAAAGAGAACTGAAAAGCTATCTGACCTCCATGGTTGGATATCTCTTCATATTTTTTGTCCTGGTGCTGACCGGAATTTATTTTTCCGCATATCAGCTTTCAGGTGGCTATTCAAAATTTGAAACTACCTTAAGCGCACTGACCTTTGTGTTCCTGATCGGTGTGCCGATTCTTTCCATGCGTGTACTTGCAGAAGAGCGCAAGCAGAAAACGGATCAGCTTCTTCTGACCGCACCGGTATCTGTATGGGATATCGTATTTGGAAAATATCTTGCACTGGTAGCTGTGTTTGCCATTCCGGTCGTGATCATGTGCGTTTATCCTCTGATCATGAGTAAGTTCGGAACGATTTCCTATGCTTCCGCATACACCGGAATCCTGGGATTTTTCCTTCTGGGATGCGCGAATCTGGCGATCGGTGTATTTATGTCAGCGCTTACAGAAAGCCAGGTAATTGCAGCAGTACTTACGTTTGTATTCCTGTTCGCCTTCTATATGATGAACGGAATTTCCTCATTCTTTTCACAGACCTCCATGTCAACTGCAGTGGCATTCGGACTTCTGATCGTGGCGATCGCGATCATCATTTATACCATGATCAAAAATGTCCTGATCTCTGTAGTGATCGGAGCTGTGGGAGAGATTGCCCTTGTGATCGTATACGTTGTAAAATCCAGTATTTTCCAGGGTGGTATCCAGAAGGTACTGAACGTATTTAACCTGAGCGGACATTATGATAATTTTACAAAAGGCGTGTTTGACGTGACAGGAATCGTTTATTTTATTTCTGTTATTGCGATCTGCCTGTTCCTTACCATGCAGTCCATTCAGAAGAGACGCTGGAACTAGGGGGTGAATGGAAATGAAATTCAGTGAGAAATTTAAGAAAAATAAAGGCGAGGCAGCCGTACCGGAGACCGCACAGGACTCCGGCAAAAAGAAACATAAACCGGATCCGAAAAAGCTGGTAGGCACCATCAGCAAAAAACATATCAAAAATGGTTCCTACAGCATGGCTATGGCAGCAGTCTTTATCGTGATCGTGGTTGTGATCAATATGATCGTCGGTGCGATCCCATCCAAATATTCACAGCTGGATGTAAGCTCATCCAAGCTTTACACCATCGGTGATGAAACAAAGAAGGTACTGAAGGCACTGGATAAGGATGTTACCATTTATCAGATCGCGGCAAGCGGTTCTGAGGACGACACGATCTCCAATCTGCTTTCACGTTATAAAGATGAGTCCAAGCATATTAAAGTTGAGGTGAAAGACCCTGTTGTAAATCCGAAATTTGCATCGGAATATACAACCGATGATCTTGCGTCAAACAGCCTGATCGTAGTCTGCGGCGACAGAAACAAGGTTATCAATTACAACGATATGTATTCCTCTTCAGTAGACTATAATACCTGGCAGCAGACTACTACCGGATTTGATGGAGAAGGACAGATCACAAGTGCGATCGGTTATGTAACATCCGAGGATCTTCCGATCATGTACACCTTATCCGGACACGGAGAAAAAGATCTGGATTCCAGCTTTAAAGAAGATATCCAGAAAGCAAACATTGATATCAAGGAGCTGAACCTTCTCACAGAGGGAAAGGTTCCGGATGATGCAGACTGCCTGATGATCGTATCTCCGACCAGCGATATTTCCGAGGAAGAAAAAACAGAGCTCCTGGATTATCTGGAGGCAGGCGGAAAAGCTATGATCTTCTCGGATTATACACAGGATGATCTGCCGAACTTTGATGCGGTTCTTGAAAACTATGGTGTAAAGTGTGCCGAGGGAATCGTATTTGAGGGTGATAATCAGCATTATGGAATGCAAATGCCATATTATCTTGTACCAACAGTCAACAGCACAGATGCAAGCTCTGAGACAGCTTCTGCAGGCTCCTACGTACTGGCACCGTATGCACAGGGCATTCAGAAAACAGATGATGTAAGAGATACCGTAACCATCGACAGTATCCTGACAACCTCTGACAAGGCTTATTCCAAAACAAATATGCAGAGCAGCAATATCGAAAAGGAAGACGGAGATGTAGACGGACCGTTTGATCTTGGTGTTGCCATCACTGAGAAACTGGATGATGACAAAGAAACACAGATCGTTTACTACTCCACAGCAAATCTGATGGAGAGCCAGATAAACCAGATGGTATCCGGCGGAAATGAAAAGCTCCTTCTGGAGTCCTTAAACTGGATGACCAGCACAGACGACAGTAATTCCGTTTCTATTCCATCCAAGAGCCTTGAGTCCACAAGCCTGACAGTAACCGATTATGATGCAGCCTTCTGGAAGATCTGTACCATTGGTCTGATCCCGGGAGTGTTCCTTGTTGCAGGATTCCTGATCTGGCTTAAGAGGAGAAAAGCATAATGAAAAAATCGACCAAACTTGTTTCAGCAGTTGTTGTTCTGGCAGTTCTCGGCGGCGTTTATGTGGGACTGAACACCTACGTATCCAAAGAAGAAAAGACAGAGAGCAGCGAAGAGGAAAGCAAAACAGAAGTGTTTTCCGTGAAAACGGATGACATTAAATCCCTGGAATTTATCGTAGACAAGAAGGAAGTGACCTTTGAGAAAAAAGATGATTCCTGGGTGAAAAAGGATGAGACTGCTTTTCCTGTAAATCAGACAACTCTGGATTCCGCAGCTTCCGCCATCAAAAAGGTGGAAGCGGACAGAGTCCTGGAGGATGTGGAGGATCTTACGGAATACGGACTGGATTCTCCATCTAATACAGTAACCGTTGATACCGCTGATGGGACAACGAAGCTCAACATCGGAGATGAGAATACGTCTACGAATCAGTATTACATTTCCAAGGATGATGATGACAGCACGGTATATGTAGTGGCAGCGGACACAGTGTCTCCGTTTATGAATTCCCTTTACGATTATGCACAGGGAGAAGATTTCCCAACAATTGATTCTTCTACAGTGAAAAAGGTCCAGGTCAGCGAGGATAAAGATTCCTATGTCCTGGAAGAAAATTCCGACGGAGCTACCTGGAATGTTTCCGGTGACGGAAGCAGCGATAAAGAGTCTGCCGATACAACGGCAGCAGGAAACGTAACCTCCGGACTTGGAAGCTTTGCATTTGACCAGTTTGTAAACTACAATGCAGAGGATCTTTCCCAGTATGGCCTTGATAAGCCCTATGCGACGATTACAGTGGATTATCAGGAAGAGGTGAAGGATGACAGCACAGACAGTACAGAATCCGGAGAAAACGATTCTACGGCCTCTGAGAGCGATTCTGAGAGCAATGACACTACTGACACGGACAGCAGCTCAGAAGATGCAGACAGCAAGACAACCACAGTGGATAAACAGCTTGTCATTTACGTTGGCGATGAGGCAGGAGATGGCAGCAGATATGTAACGGTAGATAACAAACAGATCTATACAATGTCAACGGATACACTGAGTGCAGTTATTGACAAGACGCCGTCAGATCTCTGGTCACTGATCGTCAATTATCTGTCTGTAAAAAATCTGGATCAGCTCCAGGTTACTTACGGTGAAACAACAAGTACTGTAAATGTTTCACGTGAAACATCCACAGATGATGACGGAAACGAAAAAGAAACAACAACCTATCAGCTGGATGGTAAGGAAATAGAAAGTACAACCTTTACCACCTTCTACAACAAGCTGATAAACATGTCAGGACAGAAGAGACTGACAGACGTTTATACACCAGCTGCAGACCCGGAGATGACCGCTGTATTCACAGACTCTGACAAGAACCAGACAACCGTTACCTTCTACACATATGACACAAACTATTATGCAGCTGTCGTTGGAGACAAGGTATTTCTTGTAAACAAAATGACAGTAAAAGAAATGTTCAATGCATATGAAACCATGGTAAACGGTGAAACAGAGACAGAAGCCACAGCAACACCAACAGCTGAGGCGGAAAAATAAAATATTAAGAAAATAAATAAAAACACCTCGGAGATCCGTAAATAATAAGGTGATCTCCGAATATCCGTTTGATGATCAGATATTCGGAGACACCACACAGATCAGGATTTTCCGGGGTGTTTTTATGTTGCTATTATTTTACGGTCCTTACAGATGAATAAGGTCCGTATATTTTTTTACCGTTTGTGATGCGGTATGCACGGATACGGTATTTGGTTGCGGTGCCTGGCTTTTTATCGGTGTAGGTTGTATTTTTTGTATTGCCGATAGCTTTCCAGATTTTACCCTGAAGACGGTAAATGGTGTAGCATAGGTGATGATTCCGTCTGTTTTTGCGGTCAGTGGATTAGATGCATACCAGGTTGCTTTTCCATTGAAAACCGCAGGCTTGCAGTCAGAAAGAGCTCCGGTTTGTGAGTAGATCTGAGAAGTCATATTGCCGCTTCTTCTGAATCTGACAGGAGTGTTTCTGAACTGAAATCTGCTGCATAGGTCAGGCACGGTGTACTGGCGAGCTTGATTTTCTATAACTGCTATAATTATAGCGTGGAGAATTGACGAGGACAATATAAAAAAACTGTACAGAAGCTCATCTGAGCAACTGTACAGTTTTAATTTTTCTATATCTAACAGAAGTTTCGGGGGAGCTTCTGTCAGTAACTAAGTATTATGCAAGACCTCTTTCTTCCAGCCAGTCGAAGAGAACAACTTTTTCTGCTTTCTTTCTCTTGGTCATGTGATTGAACTGAAGGATCGTCAGGATCGTGAAGATCACTAACAGTGCAACCATTACAATGATGGAAGTGGTAATGCTTCGGCCACCGCTGATCGTTGCACGGAATGCGTCGACCGTATAAGTAAACGGAACGTATGCATGGATCTTTGCAACGAATGAAGGTGAAACCTCAACCGGATAAGTTCCGGCAGATCCTGCAAGCTGAACGACCATGAATACCAGCATCAGGAAGCTTCCTACTTTACCAAGAGTAATGTTGAAGAAGTACATGATAGAGGTAAAGGTCATTGATGTCAGGCAGGCGAAGAGTACGGTTTTGCCCATCTCTGCAGGTGTGAATCCGTTAAATGCACGTAACAGCAGGATCAGGCAGATTCCCTGAAGGATCGCTACCGGATAAAGGACGGAAGCCTTGCTTGCCCACCATGCGAAACCGGATTTCAGTTTGCCCTTATACTGAGCCAGAGGATACATCAGGCAGAATGCCAGTGCGCCGACCCAGAGGCCTACAGACATCATGTAAGGTGCCATTGCGTGTCCGTTATTCGGGACATCGGTAAGTTTTGTTTCATCGCTTACAACAGGAGTTGCGAACATTTTGATCGTTTCATCACTTGCTGAATTGTCTTTTACAGTGGTAGCTCCATCGCTGAGGCTTGTGGTCAGTGTCTTGGAACCGTCTTTCAGTTCTTTCATACCGCTTCCAAGCTTCTTGGATCCATCATACAACTGAGAGGAACCGCTCTGGATCTGGGCAGCGCCATCTGCAAGCTGTTTTGCACCATTGTTAAGTGTGCTGTTGTTGCTTACAAGCTTCTCGGTACCGCTGAGAAGCGTTGAGGTACCGTTTGCTAATGTCTTAGTTCCGTTTGCAAGAGTAGTAGCACCGCTGGAAAGGGTTTTGGCTCCTGTTGAGAGCTTTTTGGTACCGTCTGTAAGAGCGGAGCTGTTTTCGGAAAGCTTAGCAACACCATCGGTGTAGGTTGTGATTCCGGTTGTCAGTGTTCCGGAACCATCGGCTAATGCTTTTGTTCCATCTGCAAGAGTAGCAGCACCGCTGGAAAGAGCCTTGGCTCCTGTTGCCAGTTTCTTGGTGCCGTCTGTAAGAGCAGCACTGTTTTCGGAAAGCTTTGCAATACCATCGGTGTAAGTTGTGATTCCATCTGTCAGTGCCTTAGAACCATCTGCCAGCTGACCTGCACCGGATTTGATATCCGGAAGTGCGTTAGTGATCTGTTTGCCGGCTGTTTTCAGATTCTTTGCACCGTCATTGAGCTGCTTATCATAAGATGTCAGTTGGTCAAATCCATCGTTCAGAGCTTTGATTCCTGCTGCTGCAGCCGGGAAGGCTTCGACTGTGCCGTCTTCCAGAGACTGAAGTCCTGCGGAAACGTTCTTGGTTCCTGTGTTTACAGCCTGTGCACCCTGATACAGCTGGGTAACACCTGCAGAAAGCTGAGCGATCAGATCTGTAGGAAGCTGACTTGTAGCTGCAGATAACTGCTCTGCACCTGCGCTCATGGTTGTTGCACCTGCACTCATCTGGTTTGCACCATTTGTCATGGTTGTTGCACCCTCAGAAAGTGTGCCGGCACCCTGAGTCAGTCCTCCGGAGATCTGAGTCAGTCCGGAAGCTGCTTCGTTAAGCTTGGAAGCAACAGTATTCAGATTTTCCTGAGTAGAAGAGAGCTGACCGGATACACCAGCTGCAAGCTGTGAAACCTGATCAGAATAGCTGCTCATGTAAGAACCGTCCACGCCAGTCATTCCACCGGCTACGCTGTTTAAAGCGTTGATCACATCATTCAGAGCTGCTGCGGAAATGGTTCCGTCCTCAGAAGCGGTTGCCTGAATCGCCTGAAGCTGTGCTGCTAAATCGGTCATTGTCTGTCCGGCAGTACCAATCTTGGTATTTGCATCAGTAAGTGCCTCCGTTGTCTGCTGTCCGTATCCTGTAAGTATGCTGCTGACCTGATCACCTACCTGTGAGAACTGTGTGCCTGCATTCTGGAGAGCAGGGATCAGACTGTCTGTGATACTGCTGCTGGTCTGACTTGTGATGCCTGCGGCCTGAGTGATATATCCGGCTGCGTTGTTGATTCCGTCTGCGGCATTGTTCATACCAGCTGCAGCACTGTTCATACCAGCTGCGGCTGTGTCCATACCATCCTTTGCGGAAGTAAGGCCGGCTGCAAGCTTGTTGATGGATTCCTGTGTTGTTCCCTCTTTCAGAGCAGAAACCTTATCGTTCAGGGCTTTCAGTCCGTTTTCCAGCTGCTGTGTTCCGGATATCAGTGACTGTGAGTCATCGGTTCCTTTGGTAACACCGGTATTCAGCTGAGAGATACCATTGGAAACTGTTGTGAGTCCGTCTTCAAGTTTTGCAAGCTCTTTGGCACCGGCTGCGAGTTTGCCAGCACCAGCCACATAGGTGGTAGTTCCATCTGCAAGAGTGTCAGCACCAGCTACATACTGTGTTGCTCCGTCGGAAAGAGTATCAATACCTGCACTTAATGCATTTGCACCGGATTCCAGGCTACTTGCGCCGGATTTCAGTGTATCAGAATTTTTATTAAGCTCATCCACACCAGCGGTGTACTGCTGAACACCTTCATCCAGAGTATCTACACCGGTTGTCAGCTCAGGAACCTTTTCTGTCAGAGCTGCAACGCCGCTGTTCAGCTGGTTTGCACCGGATTCCAGGCTGCTTGCACCGGATTTCAGTGCATCAGAATTTTTATTAAGCTCATCCACACCAGCGGTGTATTGCTGAACACCTTTATCCAGAGTATCCACACCGGTTGTCAGCTCAGGAACCTTTTCTGTGAGAGTTGCAACGCCGCTGTTCAGCTGATCTGCACCATCGTCCAGGCTCTTTGCACCATCGTTAACCTTTGCAACACCATCGGTGTAGGTCTTAAGACCTTCGGTGAGACTATCAGCACCGCTTACGAAAGTAAGAGTACTGGTGGAAAGCTTCTTAAGGTTTTTGGTAATTGTTTTGTTACCATCAGCTGCTGTATTCAGTCCGTCTTCGATCTTTCCGGATCCGTCTGCAGCTTCCTGCATTCCGTCACCTGCTTCTGAGATAGAATCAAAAACGGTTTCTGTATAGGTTTCCGTAACCTTGGAAGCAATGTTATCACGAAGCTTCAGCATTGCTGTTTCACTGAGCTTGGAGGCGATATAGTTGGTTCCAGGGTTTGTCTCATAGGATAGCTCCATTTGCTTTGGATCGTTGTCCATTACAGTGGCTGCGTTTGCGGAGAAATTTTCCGGAATTTTGATAACCATGTAATAGGTTCCATTGGCCAGACCGTCCTCTGCTGTCTTGCTGTCTACAATGTTAAATGCCATTGAGTCGTTGTCCTTCAGCTCATCCGTCATGTCCTTACCTATGCTCAAGGTCTTGCCATTATACTCGACAGGTTTGTCTTCGTTTACCACGGCCACTGGCAGGCTGTCTACGTTTCCGTAAGGATCCCACATGGATTTCAGAAACAGACCTGCATAGATGATCGGGATTACGATAATGGCGATTACGACGATAAGCATGAGCTTGTTACGAAGTAAGCTTTTCCATTCGTTTTTGATCATATTACCTATCCCTTTCTTATTAAATTGTATTATCAAACATAGTTGATTAATCAAACTTTATTCCAGTAATGGCGACGAGATCTATTAATCATATTAAAATCTATTAATAGCTTTATATTCCATTATCAAACAAAGTGTTGATTTTCTTTACGTGATGTATTATACTAAACACATACCACAGATACAACCATTAAATCTTTACTGAATGTATATTAATAGACGGAAATGATGGAAGTGTCTATTACAAATAAAAAACTGCATAATAGACAAAAAGTACTTTATTTACTTTGAATTTATGTGCAGTTGGTAATATTAAATGCAGACAGGATTCCTATGTTTCAACACAAATATGCAGCAGATATCTGGTATCGTGTAGGTCGGCGTCGTTAACAATTTTGATCTTGTCAATTCTTAACAACAGTAGATATCTGGTATCATGCAGATCGGCGTAGAGAAAGCGAATGCTTTTATTCGTTTGAAGGATGCATTATGCATTGTATGACAGTTGCAGAGTATCGTAAGTAATAGGTGATTGAGGCGGAGGAAACGTGCTTGCTTTTTTGAATTGCAGGGGGAATTAAGATGGCGGAAAAAGTTGACAGAAGAGTACGTAAGACCAAGGCACAGTTGCGAGCGGGGCTTGCCCGTCTTATGCAGAAGAAGAGTATTAAGGAAATTACGGTAAAGGAACTGGTGGAAGAAGTTGATATCAACCGCTCCACATTTTATCTTCACTATACAGATATCTATCAGATGCTGGAATCCATTGAGGCTGAATTGATGGAGGAAATCACGCATCTGGTGGCAGACTTTCCTCTGGATCCTCTTAATAATAAGGAGAGCTCGTATCCTTTTATTGAGCAGATATTTACGATCCTGGATCATAATAAGGATATTTGTATCGCACTTCTTGGAAAGAATGGAGATATGGCTTTTGTGAATCGTATAGAAAAACTGATCGCAGATACAGTGCTGCATCGCTTGTCAATTCGTCTGCCGAAAGACAACCGTGATATTGAGTATGCGTATGCGTTTTGTCTGAATGGATGCGTGGGAATGATCAAGACATGGCTGTCTTCTGAGAATCAGGAGAGTACACAGCATATGGCAGAGCTGACACATAAGCTGATCGATAATACAACACACATGTATCTGGAGCAGGCACTTAGGTAAGAGAAATGTCCGGATGCATGCTGTGAGTCTGGTAAAAAATAAAGAGTATTGTTTCACGTTTGTTTGAGGAAAAAACTCATGTTTCACGTGAAACAGTACTCTTTTTTTATTGACTTTTTGTTGGTTTATAGCATTTCCACAAATTACTGCATGAAGCTCAACGGCTCCGAACATAAACAATGTTCTTTTGATACGTTGATTTCCAAAATTACTATAGATAAATTTTGATGCCGGATCATAAGTTGTTTTTACAGGAAAATAGCTACCTGTTCCAGGAAATGTTCCGGATCTTCCAGATGAGGAAGATGTCTGGTTTCCGGGATCACAGCGGTTTCAATGGAAGAATTCAGCTTCTGGTATTCCTCTGCGATAAGAGAAGCGGAAGCTTCTTTTTCTCCGGAAATAATATAGATGCATGCATCGGAAGATTCTACGGCATTATTAATGCTGATATTCAGGTATTTGCCAATGTAGCTGGAATACAGATATTTGGCGTTGGAACCGCCCTTGTGAGCGGATTCATAATAGGTGTCTACCAGCGTATCTGTTACATGGAAGGGATTGTAGAACAGCTTTTCCATAAACAGACTGCTGATGGATTCGCGGGAAGCTACCATATGATAGATCAGAGTTCCGAAAATCGGAAGCTCGATAAAATACTTAAAGAGCTTGTTGTCTTTACAAGGTGCCTGCTTCAGGGAACTGAAGCTTGGTGGATTGACCAGCATGATCTTGCGGAAATGGTCGGAATTGTTACGGTAAGCCATGATCGCAAAAGAACCTGAGAAACCACTGGCAATAACATCGGTTTCCTCACGAATCACATTCTTGGCAAAATCACAGAGTAACTGAGCAAATACAAAATTGGTATAAGTAATATCCGGTTTTTCGGAACGTCCACATCCAAGAAGATCAATGGTGTAAACGGTATGTTCGGTTGCGAGCTGCTTCTCTATGGCATTCCATTCATAACCGGAAGCACCTGGCATGATATCATGAATAAGAAGAATAGGGGTGCCATGTCCCTGTTTTGTATAAAAAATCTTTCCAAAACGCCAGTCATAGGTTCTGCTGTGTGGCTGTTCCAGCATATCTTTAAGCTGAGATGTGGCATCTATGAAACGGTTAGCAATATGAATAACACCTGCGGCAGTTCCGACTAAAGCTGCAAGAGTAAGTAGTCTGTGTCCATTTTTCTTCATTAAAAAGCCTCCTGGAATTCGTAAAAATAATCAGGACAGATGTAACGTAATTCAGGTATCTGATCTGATTTTTTCTGAATATTTCTTTGCTTTATTATACGACAGGAACGAAAAATTTACAATGCTTTTGTGGGAACCCTAACCTTGTTATTGTATGCTGACGCTACTGTCCATTCTGTTCTTGGCGATGATCGCTAAGTTGCTGTTCGTTCTGCTTTCAGTAAAGCGCTTCGCAATGCAAAGAATTTATGTTGATCGCATAAATTGGTGCGGTATGGCTTCGGGCTTTCTGCGACCTTCGTTCACAAAAAAACTTACGGAATTTAACGTTGAACAGTAACGCTCGCTAAGTTGCTGTTCGTTCTGCTTTCAGTAACGCACTTCGTAATGCAAAGAATTTATGTTGATCGCATAAATTGGTGCGGTATGGCTTCGGACTTTCTGCGGCCTTCGTTCACAAAAAAACTTACGGAATATTATCAGTGAACAGTAGCATCGCCAATATGCTTCATGATACATAGAAATCAGATTTCGAACCGAATCAAGTAAGTCCCCTGCTTTAATTGCGAAGAGCAATAAGCAGGGGACTTACTTGTATCAGGAGAAGGAAAAGCTCCTTCTGATAAACTGCGAAGCAGTTATTTGGTTATGAGCAAGTAGCGAAGCGGATGCTGTTATCCGCTGGAATGCTTTTATACTTCAGTAAAATACCAAGTGTTTCACGTGAAACATTGGACTTGTTATCCGACAGAGCTGATGCTATACAGGATTGCCGAGGATGATGTTGATAAGGGTTTTGTTCAGCATTAGTGTGCGGTTCCATGGATTGAGAATTACTCCCTCAACAGACGGCTCTTGCAATGCAGAAGCAAAAATCTTATCAATATCTGCGGTAAATGTGGACATGATCTTATCACTGCCTTTTAACTCTTCGTCAAAGCTGGTAAATGCAGCCCACCATTGCTTTCCGTCGTTGGTTTTGATCGCATGAAGAGAAATTTTTCCATCACCTTTTGGAGGTTCTACAGCAATGATCAGCTGTGCCTGCTCCTGCATTCTGTGACGGATCACGGTGAGAGTATGAGCAAGCATTTCTTCGGTTGCTTCTTTTTGGAGTGCTGCAATGGCAGTTTCGATCTTTTCATTGCCATTTAAAGTCTTGTCTAATTGTTTTTTATAGAAATCGTTGCGATTATTTGTGGTGTTCATGTATAAAATATTCCTTTCAATCAGATGATAAATGACTAGTACAGCGAATATTAAGTAACCGCCA
>ERZ780228.1497-NODE-1497-length-14471-cov-10.784545_pt1 | contig 14471 bp, 13 predicted proteins | sample MGYA00511015_ERZ780228 | MGnify/ENA primary metagenome ERZ780228 (study PRJEB29588, sample SAMEA2161897) | human gut metagenome | biome: human gut; feature: human-associated habitat; material: faeces | place: Denmark | collected 2008/2010 ...
TTCCTGCGGCAGGACCCGGCGCTGCTGGCCGGTCTGCCCGACGGTCTGCGCAGCCGCAGTGCCCGGCTGCTGACCGACCTGCTGGCCGCAGACCTGAACGCCCTGGGCGAGACACTGGCCTATTTAAGTGCCCGCACCGCCCTGACGATCGACTACACCACCGCCGCCGTGGCCGCTGCCCGGGGCGGCGTGCAGCTGACGGAGGAGGGGATGGCAGCCGTTTGCGCCCTCCTGCTGTGACAGGGAACGCGGCTATGCCCGCCCGCGGAGCTTCCGCTTCTGCGTTCGGCGCAAGGCCGTCAAAATTTTACAAGAATTTTTTCAAAACCGCTTGACGTAGACCCGCAGTCGTGTTATTATGATAGCACCTCTTTTGCGGGTTTATTTTTTATGCCCTTTTTCAAGGGCGCCTGCAAGCGCGAGGGAGGCTTATTAACCGATAATGGAGGTGCCGAACAATGACTGTCAAGATCACCCTGGCCTGCACGGAGTGCAAGCAGCGCAACTACAACAAGGAGAAGAACAAGAAGAACTCTCCGGACCGTCTTGAGATGAAGAAGTATTGCCGTTTCTGCAAGAAGCATACCCTTCACCGCGAAACCAAGTGAGGATAGGAGCTTAGAGATGGCAGACAATAAAGCAGCCACCGCTGCAGCCCAGACTCAAAGCGACAAGCCCAAAAAGAACGACGGCAAGAAGAAGGTCTCCTTCTTCGACAAGGTCAAGAACTTTTTCAAAGGGATCGGCAAGTATTTCAAAGATACGAAGAGCGAGCTGAAAAAGGTCGTGTGGCCCAGCAAGAACGACGTCAAAACCAATACGATCACCGTTATCGTGGTCGTGCTGGTCGCAGCTGTCGTGCTGATCCTGCTGGACCTCATCTTTGGCGGCGCCATCCACCTGTTGATCGGCGCCTGAGCGCGTTGAGCGGAGGCAAAGACAATGGCTGAGCAAGCAAATTGGTATGTGGCACATACCTATTCCGGCTATGAGAACAAGGTCGCAACCGATCTGATGACGATGGTGGAGAACCGCCACCTGCAGGATCTGATCTGCGACGTCAAGGTTCCCACCGAGACCCGCATTGAAGAAGTTTTTGACAAGCGCGGCAACAAGACCGGCGAGAAAGAGGTTCAGTCGAAGCTCTACCCCGGTTACGTCTTTATCAAAATGGTCATGAACGACAACACCTGGTACATCGTGCGAAATACGCGCGGCTGCACCGGCTTTGTCGGCCCGGAGTCCAAGCCCGAGCCCCTGACCGAGGCGGAGGTTGCCAAGATGGGCGTCGAAACCACCGTTGACCTTGAGGTCGAGTACAAGGTCGGTGATACGGTTGAGATCACCGCCGGTCCGATGGAAGGCTCCGTCGGCACCGTCGACGAGATCGACATTCCTGCGCGCAAGGTGCGCGTAAGGATCACCATGTTTGGCCGCGAGCTTCCGGCAGAGCTGGAGCTGCATCAGGTCAAGCTGTTCTGAGTTTTTCTCAGGACACCCTAGTTTCCGGTAAAGACCGCGAACGGGCCTGTGCCCGGGGTACGGTTTTTATAGGGCGCGCGGAGGTCGTGCGCCCGTGGGAGGTCTGCACCGCAGGCCGCAACTCACCACAAAATTTGGAGGTGCAAGTATTATGGCACAGAAAATCACTGGCTACATCAAGCTGCAAATTCCCGCCGGCAAGGCAACTCCGGCTCCCCCTGTTGGTCCTGCTCTGGGTCAGAAGGGCGTCAACATCATGGCGTTCACCAAGGAGTTCAACGAGCGTACCAAGAACCAGATGGGCATGATCATCCCCGTCGTCATCACGGTCTACGCTGACCGCTCCTTCTCCTTCATCACCAAGACTCCTCCGGCGCCCGTTCTGATCAAGAAGGCTGCCGGCATCGACACTGCTTCCGGCGTGCCCAACAAGAACAAGGTTGGCTCCATCACGCTGGCTCAGGCCGAGGAGATCGCCAAGACCAAGATGCCCGACCTGAACGCTGCTTCCCTGGAGGCCGCTGTCAGCATGATCAAGGGCACCGCCCGCAGCATGGGCGTTACCGTTGAGGGCTGAATAGGAGGGTAATACGCAATGAAACACGGCAAGAAGTATATCGACGCTGCTAAGCTGATCGAGAATAACAAGACTTACGATCCCAACGAGGCCCTGGAGCTGTGCTGCAAGACCGCTACCGCTAAGTTCGACGAGACCGTTGAGCTGCACGTCCGCCTGGGCGTTGACAGCCGTCACGCCGACCAGCAGGTCCGCGGCGCTGTTGTCCTGCCCAACGGCACCGGTAAGAACGTCCGCGTTATCGCCATCGCCAAGGGCGACGCCGCCAAGGCCGCTGAGGCTGCCGGTGCGCAGGAGGTCGGTGATGACGATCTGATCGCCAAGATCGCCGGCGGCTACCTGGACTTCGACGTTCTGGTCACCACCCCCGACATGATGGGCCGCGTTGGCCGTCTCGGTAAGGTCCTGGGCCCCCGTGGTCTGATGCCCAACCCGAAGGCCGGCACCGTTACCCCCGACGTCGGCAAGGCTGTTACCGACGCTAAGGCCGGTAAGATCGAGTACCGTCTGGACAAGCAGAACATCATCCATGTGCCCATCGGCAAGGCCTCTTTCGGCGCCGAGAAGCTGATGACCAACCTGGACACCGTCCTGGATGCCATCGCCAAGGCTAAGCCCGCCGCTGCCAAGGGCCAGTACTTCAAGAGCGCTACCATCGCCACCACCATGGGCCCCGGCGTCCGCGTTGCTACCAACAAGTATGGCGTATAAGTTTTTCAGCTTTGAGCTGAAAAATGCTTGACAAACGCATGTTCGCGTGCTATACTAATTAAGCTGTTTTTGAGACAGCAGGTGCCGCAAGGCATAACGGGTTTTACCCACCTGCCGAGAAACGTGCGTTTGATTGCAATGCTTTCAAGCCCTTTCCCGGCGACGGGAAGGGGCTTTTTTCTGTATATCACATAAAAAGCCGCTTACCGAAACCAATCTGTAAGTGGAATGAGGTGAATTTCAAATGCCCAGTGCAAAGATTCTGGAAGCTAAGAAGGCTCTTGTTGCTGATCTGAACGAGAAGATCGCAGGCTCTCTGGCCGGTGTTGTCGTTGCTTACAACGGCATCAGCGTTGCTGATGACACCAAGCTGCGTAAGGAGCTGCGTGAGGCTGGCGTGCACTACATGGTCGTCAAGAACACCATGCTGCGCCTGGCCGTCAAGGGCACCCAGTACGAGGGTCTGACCGAGTACTTCAAGGGTGACACGGCTATCGCTCTGTCTCCGGAGGATCCGGCTGCTGCTGCTCGCATCCTGTGCAAGTTTGCTGACGCCGACAAGTCCAAGCGCTTCGTCGTCAAGGGCGGCTTCTGCGATGGTCAGGTCATGGACGCTGCAGGTATCAAGAGCCTGTCTACCATGCCCAACCGCGAAGGCCTGCTCTCCATGCTGGCTGGCTCCCTCAACGGTATCGTTGGCGGTCTGGCTGTTGCCCTGCAGGGTATCGTCGACAAGCAGGACGAGACTGCTGCCTAAGTTTAGGTTTAGCAGGTTGAGCGCATCGGCGCAGCGCTCCTTGAATACAAACCGCGCCGCTTAAAACTATAAAATTTATGGAGGTAACTACCATGGCTTCTGAGAAGATCACTGCCATTGTCGAGTCTGTCAAGACTATGACTGTTCTGGAGCTGAAAGAGCTCGTTGACACCATCTGCGAGGAGTTCGGCGTTTCTGCTGTTGCTGCTGCCGCTCCCGCTGCCGCCGGCGCTGCTGCTCCCGCTGAGGAGGAGAAGACCGAGTTTGACGTCATCCTGGCTGACGTTGGCGCCAACAAGATGCAGGTCATCAAGACCGTTAAGGAGCTGACCGGCGCTTCCCTGATGGAGGCCAAGAAGCTGGTTGAGACCCCGAACGCCAAGCTGAAGGAGCAGGCTTCCAAGGCTGACGCCGAGGACATCCAGAAGAAGCTGGCCGAGGTCGGCGCTAAGGTCGAGCTGAAGTAATTTAGCTTGCCAAATAGCTTTCAACACCGTGTGGTTTAACACCGCACGGTGTTTTTTTGTGTACCTTAACAAAAACTTCCTCGCTTCTTTGTACATTCCTCTGAATTTGACCGTGTTGCATAGGCCTTGCATTTCGTATAATATTGATGTATCCTTTTTGTATCGAATAAAATGGGAAAGTGAGGCTGTATACTCTTGGAGAACGAAAAGCCAAAAGGCGGCGGGATGGAAAAGCTGGCTTCGTTTATCGTTGATAAACGCAACCTGTTCTTCCTGTTATACATATTTGCGCTGATTTTCAGTGTCATCGCCACGGGCTGGGTCAAGGTCGAGGACGACATCACGACCTACCTGCCCGACACCACCGAGACCCGCCAGGGCCTGACCGTGATGAATGACAACTTCGTCACCTACGGCACGGCCAACGTCATGGTGTCCAACATCACCTACGATACTGCGCTGGACATCCAGTCCCGGCTTGAGGACATCGAGGGTGTCACCACCGTTGAATTTGACGACACCGACGAGCATTACACGAATGCGTCGGCGCTGTTCTCCGTCAGCTTTGACGCAGAAGTAGGGGACGAGCGCGCCGAGAACGCCCTGCAGGAGATCCGCGACGAGCTTGAGGGCAGCTACGACACCTCGATCTATTCCGAGGTCGGCTACGATTCCTCCGCGGACCTGCAATCGGAAATGGTCGTCATCGTCATCATCGCGGCCATCATCATCGTCGTCGTGCTGACGCTGACCTCCCGCTCCTATGCCGAGGTCCCGGTCCTCCTCATGACCTTCGGCGCGGCGGCGCTGCTGAACATGGGCACAAACTTCCTGTGCGGCACGATCAGCTTCATCTCCAACTCAGTCACCGTCATACTGCAGCTGGCGCTGGCCATCGACTACGCCATCATTCTGTGCCACCGTTTCAGCGATGAGCATGAGACGCTGCCCACCCGCGAGGCCTGCATTGCCGCGCTTTCCAAGGCTATCCCGGAGATTTCTTCCTCCTCGCTGACGACGATCAGCGGCCTGGCCGCGCTGGCGTTCATGCACTTCGGCATTGGCCGCGACCTGGCTACGGTCCTGATCAAGGCTATCCTGTTCAGTATGCTCTGTGTCTTTACGCTGATGCCCGGCCTGCTGGTGCTGTTCAGCAAGCTGATCGACAAGACCCGCCACAAAAACCTGATTCCCAAGATCACCGCCGTCGGCAAGTTCGACATCAAGACCCGCTTTATCATCCCGCCGATCTTCGGCGTCATCATCGTGGCGGCGGCGGTCTTTGCCAACCTGTGCCCCTACTGCTACACCTACACCGACCTGGTCACCGCCAAGCAGAGCGAGCGCCAGATCGCCTACCAGAAAATCAAAAACACCTTCGGTTCCAGCAACATGGTGGCCGTCATTGTACCGTCGGGCGACTATGAGTCCGAGGGCAGGATCCTCGACGAGCTGGACGCCTGCGCCGAGGTCAAATCCACGATGGGTCTGGCCAACATTGAAGCGATGGACGGCTATATGCTGACCGACGCTGTGACCCCGCGCCAGCTGGCCGAGATGGCCGACCTCGACTACGAGGTTGCCAAGGCACTGTACGGCGCCTACGCCGTCGACCATGACGAGTACGGCGAGATCATCAACGGCCTGGACGATTATAAAGTGCCGATCTACGACATGTTCAGGTTCCTGGAACAGGAGATGCACGACGGCAACATCACGCTCTCGGGTGATGTGCAGGACACGCTGGACGACCTGTTCGACCAGCTCGATGAAGCCCAGAAGCAGCTGCAGAGCGACGATTACAGCCGTATGGTCGTCTATCTGAACCTGCCCGAGGAGACCGACGAGACGTTCGCCTTCGTCAACAAGATGCACGACATCATCGGCAAATACTACGCCACCGATTCGTTCTACGTTGTCGGCAATACGACGAGCGCCATGGACCTGTCCAGCTCCTTCGGCGAGGATAACCTGCTGATCAGTGTGCTGTCCGCGCTGTTCGTTATCCTGGTCCTGCTGTTCACATTCAAGTCCGCGGGTCTGCCCGTGCTGCTGATCATCGTCATTCAGGGCAGTATCTGGATCAACTTCTCGGTGCCGTACCTGCAGCACACCCCGCTGTACTTCCTCGGCTACCTGATCGTCAACTCGATCCAGATGGGTGCAAACATCGACTACGCCATCGTTATCTCCAGCCACTACACCGACCTGAAGAAGGTCATGCGCCCGCGGGAGGCCATCGTCGCAGCCCTGAACGAGTCGTTCCCGACGATCTTCACCTCCGGCTCGATTCTGGCATCCGCGGGTATCCTGATCAGCGTCCTGACCACGAACCCCGTTATCGCCGCCATCGGTACCTGCCTGGGCCGCGGCACGATTGTTTCCATCATGCTGGTTCTGTTTGTCCTGCCGCAGATCCTGATCCTGGGCGACACCATCATCGAGCGCACGAGCTTTGAGATGAAGGGCGTTGCCGGTATGGCCCGCACGGCCAGCGGCACAATGCACGTCAATGGCCGCGTGCGCGGCTACATCAACGGCGTCGTAGATGCTGAAATCAAGGGCGTGCTGCACGGCCAGTTCAGTGCGAACATTGCCACCGGCACCGAATTTACCGTTGACAAGCCCGACATGTACCTGTCGGAGAAGAACATCCACGAATCCGAGGACGGTGCCCCCGAACCAGGCACACCCGATACGCCCGACACTGACACGAAGGGAGGCGACGCTGAATGAACCGCATTTCTGACCTGACGCGCCGCCTCTGGGCTGCGCTGCTGGCGCTCTGCCTTGTGCTGGCGCTGACCCTGCCCGTTTTTGCGGAAGGGGAGAGCGAGACCGCCGACACCGCCGAAAAGGAGACCTTCCACATCGGCACCGTCGATGACCTTTTGCAGATGGCCGATTCCTGCCGCCTGGACAGCTGGAGCAAAAACCGCACCGTCTATCTGGACGCCGATCTGGAGCTGACCGGCAGCGCCTTTGCGGGCATCCCGTCCTTCAGCGGCGTGTTTGAGGGGCAGGGCCACACGATCTCCGGCCTGAGCCTTGTAGATGACGGCTCGGTCATCGGCTTCTTCCGCTATGTGCAGCAGGGGGCCAACGTCCGCGACCTCGTCATCCGGGGCCGCTCGATGCCCACCGGCAGCCGCTCCACCGTGGGCGGCATTGCAGGCAGCAACGCCGGTACGCTGCACAACTGCCGCTTTGAGGGCGTGTCCTCCGGCGCGTCCGTTGTCGGCGGCATCGCGGGCACAAATCTGGCCGCCGGCGTCATCGAAAGCTGCACGACCACGGGCAGTGTCTACGGTGCGCACTTCATCGGCGGCATCGCCGGTGAAAATCACGGCATCATTGCCAACTGCACGAACACCTCCAGCGTCAACACGACGGTGGAGCAGAACGACATCGACCTTTCCTCGCTGACGCTGAACGACCTGATCGGCACCGAGAACGTCGCCGACATCACCGACATCGGCGGCATTGCGGGCCAGTCCGGCGGTGTCATCCGCGCCTGCATGAACCGCGGCACCGTGGGCTACCAGCACATGGGCTACAACGTCGGCGGCATCGCGGGCAGCCAGACCGGCTACATTGAGGGCTGCGTCAACTACGGCACTGTCTACGCCCGCAAGGAGGGCGGCGGCATCGTCGGCCAGATGGAGCCGAGCAGCACACTGGAATACACAAAGGACACGCTGCAGGAGCTTTCCGACGAGATGAGCACGCTGCAGACGCTGGTCAACCGCGCCTGCGATGACGCCAGCGCCGCCAGCAGCGACCTTTCCAACCAGCTCGAAGCGCTGAAGAGCAACGTGACCAGCTCCCGCAATGCCATTGAGAATCTGCTGAAGCAGGCCGAAAACGGCGTGTCCATCGGTTCCCAGACCGTCAAGACCGACTTGAGCCAGTTCAAGCAGGACCTCAAGAATACCAACCTGCCCGGCGCGGACGACGGAGACCATGCCGCGGACTCGGATACAGTCATCGACTACAGTGAAGCGACGCCTCCGTCTGACACCGACCCTGTCGATCCGAATTACACGCTGTCCCCCTCGGAGGAGCCCGCGCAGAGTGCTGACCTCTCCACGCCTGACGAAAGCAGTACGGCAGCGCAGGACACTGCCCCCGCACAGGAGTCTGCACAGGAGCCTGCTGCAGAGGGCGGCGAGGCGGACCGCACCCCCCACGGGCAGCCAAGCCCCGAAGCCGTTGACGATTCCGCTGACAGCACCGTTGTCAGCGAGGACGACGGCACTGCCACAAAGCCGGACGAGCGCTATCCGATCGACCCGGGCTATACGCTCATCACCGAGGGGCTTGACGACCTGCCCGACACAAAGGACGTGCTCAATGACATTTCGGATGCATTGCCAGACTCCGTGGACGTCGAAATTCCAAAGGTCGAGCTGACGAACCGCGACGCCATCACGGCCAGCCGCAACGATCTGAGCAGCAGCCTAACCAGCATGGGCGACATCGTCAGCAGCCTGAACAACAACGCCAGCAGCAACAGCCAGGCGCTGATCAACGACGTGAAGGCGATCTCGAAGCAGATCAACAAGATCGGCCAGACGCTGTCCGGTGCCAGCGAGAATGTCAACCGGGATGCAGACGACATCGTGGACGATGTTTCCGATGACGACACCGATGACGACGTCGAGGCCAAGGTCACGAACTGCATCAACAGCGGCACGGTCAATGCCGACCTCAACGCCGGCGGCATTACCGGTGCAATGGCCCGCGAGAACGATCTGGACCCCGAGGATGACTACACCACCGCGGGCAGCGAGTCGCTGAACTTTACCTTCAAGACCCGCGTCGTCACCCGCGACTGCACAAACTACGGCACGGTCAGCGCCAAAAAGCAGAACGCGGGCGGCATCGTCGGCGACGCCGAGATGGGCTCTGTCATCGACTGCAGAGGCTTTGGCACCCTCGATGCCGAGGACGCCACCGGCGTCGGCGGCGTGGCCGGTATCAGCAAGTCCACGATCCGCGAGAGCTGCGCCAAGGGCCGCCTGTCCGGTGCAAAGCAGGTCGGCGGCATTGTCGGCAGCGGTGCCACCATCGAAAACTGCCGCGCCATGGTCATGATCGACAACGCTGCCGAACAGATCGGTGCGATTGCCGGTATCGTGGACGACCCGCTGGACGGCAGCGTGACCGGCAACACCTTCGTGGACGGGGGTGTCGCGGGCATCGACAGCGTCAGCTACCAGGGCATTGCCGAACCGCTGGCCTACGAGGATTTCGTCGCGCAGGAAAATCTGCCCGGCGATTTCGGCAGCATCTGTGTCCGCTTTGTGACCGACGAGGATTCGCTGGTCCAGGAATACCACATCCCGTACGGCAGCGACTTCCCGACGGATCAGCTGCCGCCGGTTCCCAACCACCAGGGCCAGTACGGCAGCTGGGAGGATGTGGATCTGACCGGCATGACGTTTGACGCGACGATCCACGCCGAGTACAGCGACATAAACACGGTCCGCCAGAGCCAGGAAAAGCGCGGTGAACGCTCCCTTGTGCTGGTGGAGGGCAGCTTCGACACCACCGACGAGCTGATGCTCCATGAGGTGGACGACGCGCCCGATACCCTCGGCACGCTGGTGGAGGCGTGGGGCCTGGAGCTGCCCGCCGACACCGGCCACACGCTGCGCTATATGCCGCCGGAGACGACGGACAACACCGTGCTGTGGGTCAGGACCGACGCAGGCTGGCAGCAGGCCGACACAAGCGTGGACGGCAGCTATCTGACCTGCACCGCCCCCGCCGGTACGACAGCCTTCGCCGCTGTGCAGATGCCCGCGAGCAAGGTGCCCCTGCTCGCGGCGGCTTGCGGCGCCGCAGCCGCACTGCTGCTGGTGATTTTGTTCATCGCCCGCAAGAGGAAAAAGAAGAAGGCCGCGGCAAAGAAAACCGCGTAAGGCCCTGCCGGGCCGATGCTCGTCATCGACCCGCGCATACGGCAGATGCCTCGCACAAAAAAACCGCTGCAGCACAGAAGCCTGTGCTGCAGCGGCTTTTTGTTTCAGCAGCTTTCTATAAACGCCTTAAAAATCTTTCGGCTGTCCTTATTCACGCGGAACGAAAATTCGGGGTGCCGCTGCACCGCCCAGACGAACCCTTTATCCGGCCAGGCATACGGCCTCCGTCAGTCCATCCTCCGAGACGGCCATAGCCGTCAGCCCCGGCGCAAGCGTTCACACCTCACTGTAAAAAATAAAACAGAGAAGTCCTGTGCGACCTCTCTGTCCGTTGTGCTGATTATACCGCAACGCGCGGCGGATTGCAAGCCCTTACATCGGCGGGTGGCTGCCCTTGAAGCGCTTATCCGTCGGCAGGGTCGTATATTTGTCGTACAGTTCCCGCAGCAGCACGGTACGGCGCACCATGCCGATGAACACATTGCGGTCATCCACCACCGGCACAAAGTTCTGTTCGATGGCTGCCTTTAAAAGCGTCGGCATGTCGGTGGTCACGGTAACGGCCTTGTAATCGCGGCGGCGGGGGAAGCTGGAAATCGGCACGTCCTCGCTGGCCTCAAGGTCCAGTCCGTGCAGATTTTTCATGCCCCAGAGGATGTCGCCCTCGGTGATGCTGCCGACATACTCGCCGTTGCGCTTCAGAACAGGGATGGTGGCGTAGCGCTGGTTGGACCATTTTTCCAGCGTCTGGCGCAGGGTGAAATCCTCGTAAATGTACAGGACGTCCTGCTTGGGTGTCAAAAAGAATAAAAGGTTCATGGTTTAAACCGAACTCCTTTGGTAAGGTTGTCATACTTCTGTAAACAGTATATACTCTTGCGCCGTAAACTTTGTGAATGGAATGTTAAATCCACGCGCCAAAATAAATTTCTCCGAAATGCCCTGTTCAAGCGGGGAAAAATGGTGTATAATAGCTAAAGATTCATATAGTACAGCTGCGAGCTTAGCCGCAGCTAACCCTGAAAAGGAGGATCGCAGATGATCACCAAGGTCAATCCCTATGGACATATTTCGCTGACGAATGACTACTTCTCCGGCCTGGTGGAGCAGGCCGCCAAGCAGTGCTACGGCATTGCCGCCATGGGTCAGGCCCCGGCTGAAAGCGTTGTGCGCAGCGCCCTGCGCACCGGCAGCCTGCCGCCGAAAGGCGTCACCGTCACGCAGGAGGCCGGCAAGCTGGTCATCGGCATGGGCGAGAGCAAGGCTCTCGGTCCATTTGTCAAAGCCTGCGACCAGTTCAAGTATCTGGACCTGATCCTGGACCATGGCGAGGCCGACAGCGCCCCGGCGGTGCCTGCCGCCGAAGCCGGTGCCCGCGCCGCCGCAGGGGACGATACCGCCATCAACCGCGAATCCATCGGCCGCATCATCGACGGCATGATCGATGAGATGGACGACGGCACCGGTTGGGTGCGCACCTCCCGCGTGGGCGACCAGCTCATCAAGCGTTACCCGGACTTTGATGTGCGCAACTTCGGCTCCAAGAGCCTGAACAAATTCCTGGCATCCCTGCCGGAGCTCGAGGTCGAGGAGCGCATTCTGGCAAACGGCAACCCCATCCAGTTTGTCCGTGTGAAGCCTGTACCGGAGCCGGTCAAAAAGCCTGCGCCGCGAAGAACGGCAAAGCGCACAGCGCGCAAAAAGAAGTAAGGGAGAGATTCGCCTCTCCCGTCAGACTGTCGAAAAAGGTGCGTTCACCCCTTGGCCCCCTCTGCGAGGGGGCTCCGCCCGCAGGCGGTGGGGGAGAGAACTGTACGGTTGCCCGATGCAAACCGACCACCGCAAAGCAACAGCCCCGGACACATCGCGTGTCCGGGGCATTTTCATTTTAACGTCCCAAAACCAGAAAATCCTGACTGACCCAGCCAAATTTATGTCCGTATTTGACAAGCGCCCAGCCGGGGGCAGTGCTCAGGGCGCCGTACAGGCGCACCTGCGCGGAATCGGAAAGCTTGTCGAGAATGTCGTATTCCAGCCCCGGCCCGGTACGCACGTTTAGACGCTCACCGGCAGTATCCACCGAGAAAAATACAATATCCGTCCGTGTGGGCCGCGTGTCGGGTGCGACAATGCTTTCCGGCAGGTCGTCCAGCGGGTCGGGCTTCGTCACGCCGGGAATAGAATATTCGTGCCAGCCGTCGCCCAGCCTGACCCAGGCCGTGCCGCCGTCCCACACAAGGCCGTCATACGCGCAGGGGACAAATTCTGCTCCCGTGGAATCCAGCAGACCGAACTTTCCGTTCCGGCTCACCGGCGCATAGCCGTTTAGCAGCGGGGCGGCGCGGCGGTAGACCAGGGGTTCCTCTGTGTAATAGTCTGGGGCATAGACGCTGTCATAGCAGGGTTCTGTTACCTCGCGCCCGGCAGTGTCCAGATATACCCATTTGCCGTCGCGCTGGGCGGGGGCCAGCGGTGCATCAAAGAAAAAATCTGCGGCAGTATAAATGGAATCGTTGGCGGCAGTGCCGTCTTTATAACGGTAGGCGTATTGCCCATCGCTGACAAAATAATACCAGTAGTCGCTCTCGCGGTGTATTGTACCGCCGCAGGTGGGCACAGGGCCGTTGGCGCTGCCGCTGTACCGCAGCAGATCATCCTCTGTCGGGGCGCTGAACTCGCCCGGGCCGAGGCTGCCGCTGTATATGGACACAGTATGCTCCTGCAAATAGACAAATTCCAGATAGCCGTCGCCGTCGTGCCCGTCACAGATCACACCATCGCCGCAGGCTTGCAGCTGACGGGCATATTCCTTTCGCAACGCGTCGGCAGCCTCCCACGAAAGACCGTTTGTGTAGTCGTGCCAATGGCGGTTGCCGAGACCACATTCAAACAGCGGCTCCGGCGCGCGGCAGGGCAGAACCTCACTGCCGTCGCTGCGCATCAGGCCCCACTTGCCGTCCTTGCACATCGTGTAGTATTCGACCTCGGGGTAGGACTGCAATTCCCGAGAATAGCGGAGGAGCCGTATCTCATCGTAGTCCAGCACCGCTGCGCCGGTCTCCACGAGTCCCTGCGGCGGCTGCACAGCGTCAGCGGTGGGTGCGGGCGTCGCCGCGGCCTCGGCTGTTTCCCCGGTCTCCGTAGCGGCGGGGGTGGGTACAGCAGTGGGCGTTACGCTGCCGGGCACATCCGTCCCGGCGGTACAGCCCGCCAACAGCAGGGCAGACAGAACGCAGAGCCAAAGCTTCATAGCAGCACACCGCCTTTATTATTCCGTTGCAATCAAATACGCCGTACTGACCCAGCCAAACTGCGGCACATCGTACAGCGGGTCATACCGCACCAGTGCCCAGCCGGGGGCGGCGGAGGAATACCCGTACACGCGCAGGGTGGAGGAAGAAATTTTGCCGAGGATGTCGTACGCAAGCCCGGGTCCGGCGCGCAGATTCAGGCGGTTGGTGCTGTTGGCATCCGCCATGAAAAACACCGCGTCCGTCCGCGCGGGGTAGGTGTCGGGGGCTGTAACGCTGTCGGGCAGGTCGGCCAGCGGGTCGGGCTTTGTTACGCCGGGAATTGTGTACTCGTGCCAGCCGTCGGCCAGCTTGACCCAGGCCGTGCCGCCGTCCCACGCAAGGCCGTCGTAGACGCAGGGCACAAGCTCTACGCCGGTGTTGTCCAGCAGACCGAACTTTCCGTCCCGGCTGACGACTGCATAGCCGCTCAGCAGCGGCGCGGCGCGGGCAAAGACCAGCGGTTCGTCTGTATAGTGGTTGGGCTGATATATGCCGTCGTAGCAGGGGGCGGTCACTTCATGGCCCGCTGTGTCCAGATACACCCATTTGCCCTCGCGCTGGGCGGCGGCCAGCGGCGCGTCAAAAAAGCAGTCAGCCGCGGTGTATACAAAATTGTTTGCTGCACCGCTGTTCCGGCAGCGATACACGTACAGCCCGTCGCCAACGAAGTTGTACCATTCGTCGCTTTCGTGCGTGGTGGTGCCGCTCTGCGCGGGCACAAGGCCGTTGGTGTTGCCGCTGAACAGCCGCAGGATGTCGTCGGTGAGCGTAATGAACTGGCCCGGCCCCATGCTGCCGCTGTACAGGTAGGTTTTATCGTCCTGCAAACAGACAAACTGCCGGTAGCCGCCGCCGTCGTGTTCTGCACAAAGGCGTCCGTCGCCGCTCTCTGTCAGCGTTTGTGAGGCTGCTTTATACGCGGCTTCATAGTCCGGTGAGCCGAACAGGTCGTCCAGGTACCCGTGCCAATGGTGGGCGTTCCAGCTGCATTCAAAAAGCGGCTCGGACGCGCGGCAGGGCAGTACCTCGGTGCCGTCGCTGCGCATCAGCCCCCACTTGCCGTCCCTGCACATCGTATAGTAATCGGTGTCGGGGTAGGGCTGATATTCGCGAAAATAGTCGATCAGCCGTATCTCATCGTAGTTCAGCACCGCCGCGCCGGTCTCCACGAGTCCCTGCGGCGGCTGCACAGCGTCAGCCGTGGGCGCGGGCGTCGCCGCGGCCTCGGCGGTTTCGGCGGGCTGCGGTGTCCCGGCA
>ERZ780228.1499-NODE-1499-length-14438-cov-5.143572_pt1 | contig 14438 bp, 9 predicted proteins | sample MGYA00511015_ERZ780228 | MGnify/ENA primary metagenome ERZ780228 (study PRJEB29588, sample SAMEA2161897) | human gut metagenome | biome: human gut; feature: human-associated habitat; material: faeces | place: Denmark | collected 2008/2010 ...
CGTTGCCGTAAAGGCGCTTGGCTTCGTTGGTCGTGCCGAAGACGTCCACCCAGGGAGTGAAGCCTTCCGCGCGCTGTGCGGAGGTGCGGCGGCTGACGGCGGCCGTGACCTGGTCGTTCACATCCAGAGCGGTCGTGAAAGCACCGCCGAAGACAGCCATATTGCTGCCGACGATTTCGGATTCGGCCATGTAAGCTTCCTTGGCAGCCCAATATGCGTTGAAATCATCGGTGGTGACATTACCAGCTTCGGCGATCTTCGCCCATTCAGCTTCAGCCTTATCGTAATAGGCATCAAGCGCTTCGTTGCCGTAGATAAGGGCATTGGCGAAGAAGTTGCCGGAATTCGTCATTTCCTTGATGTCGTGCTCAACGAGCCAGGCATTGTTCAGGCCGAGATCCTTGAGGTAATCAAGCTCATCCTGATCAGCGGACAACGTAACCGTCGAACCGGACACATCAACCTTGTAGAAATCGGCATCGGTAATGACGTTTTCCTTAGTCACCCTTACATTGGTGCCAAGATCAAGCGAGTAGTCACCCGTCTTTTCATCCTTGACGAATCCATCAGCCGTCAGATCCGTGAGGAGGATCGTGCCGGAAACAGTACCCGAAGTCACACCCTGGAACACGCCGAAAGTTTCCGGATCGTAGTTCTTCGAAGCGATCGAACCCATGTCGAGCACAATGTAAGAACCTTGAGCTGCAGACAGCGTTCCCTTGGCGGTTGCGGCAGAAGCCGCACCAAGCGCGATGCCGCCATTGGTGAGGTCGTAGCGTTCGCTGACATAGAGTGAACCAGTGATTTCAGCATCGGCGGCAAGATCAGCATATTGGCGGATCAATGCTTCGGTGGAAGCCTTGGAAGCCTTGTTTTGGCCGAAGGTAAAGAACGCGCCTTTATCGCCGTAGTACTGGGTGTTCAGCGCAAAAGATTTATCGTAGGTGACCGTATCGGCAGCAGTGCTCTTACCGATGGCTGCAGCAGGCGCAGCGTTCTTGACGATAACGGAGCCGCCATTGTTGTAGACCGAACCGCCCTTGATGGATTCGAACGTGAAGACGCCATTAAGAGCTTCAATCTTGCCGGAGGTATTGAGCTCAACCGCTTTAGCGAACGTGACCGTTCCCTTCGTCGTCAGCTGGCTATTATCCGAAACAGAGACTTTGTTGTTGACAGAGACGGGAGCGTACGAGAAAAGGTCATCGTCTTCGGCACCAAACATGACGCCGTCATTGTCATCATTAACCGTGCTGTTGATGGTGATCGTCTTATCCGCATCAACGCCGGTAATGATTTCACCATTGACGCCGGTAAGCTGCAGGTTGCCGGAAATCGTTACGTCCTTACCCTTCACATCGTCGCCCGTGAAAGCAAGAGCGCCGACAGTCGTGTCGTTATTGACCTTTGCTTCAGTTGTGCTGTTGGTAACAGTCGAATTAAAGACCACGAGACCGTCAACGTCCGAAAGCTTATGGTTGGAACCGTCCTCATTCTTAGCAAGCGTGCCGTTCTTGATGATGAGTTCTTGATCCTTTAAGAGAGCCGCATACTTCTTGAGATCCTCCAGAGAGTATTCACCCGTAATGGAGGTTTCAACCACAGACCCCGTGCCTTTGAGAGCCTTATTGGCGAAATCAGTAGCCGTCCCATCTTTTTTAACGAGATTGCTGATGCCGGTCAGGAGGTAACCGTCGTTCGTTAACGTGCCCGTATCGACTGCCGAAACCGTACCGAGGGTAAGCGTGCTGCCGTCATTAATCGTTACCGCACCATAGGTGAGGTCAAGGTCAGCAATCGTCAGCTTGCCAGTCTTATCGTCGGAACCGATGGTAAGGGTTGAGGCAGTGTTGTCGCCAGTGGTGACTTTCTTAGAAGAACCGAATTCAACCTTGTTGAAAGAATAGTCGCTGGTGACCGTGATATCGGCCTTCGTCTCCGAACGTCCGATCTTCAGATCGCCTTCGTACTTGGTGCCGGCAACCTGAAGTTCACCGCCCTCGAGGTTAATCGTACCTGCATTGATCAGGAGACGATCACCTGCAAGGACATTGCCGTCTTTATCCTTACTGCCAATCTTTTGACCGTCATGGCGAGAATTGAGCGCATCAAGATTGAGGACGCCATTATCAGCAACAGTGATTTCCTTCCACTTGAAAGTATCTTGTGTGTAGGTCGTGTTCAGGACGCCATTTTTTTCAATGGTAATTGTGTTAGCTTCGAGAACACCCTTGCCAGCGTTTTCAACCTTACCGCCTTGAACCGTAAGGGTGGTTGCCGTGAGAGCACCGGCATTTGTAACCTGACCGCCTGTCACAGTGGCATCGACAACCGTCAGCTCCGCACTCTCAGCGTTGCTGATACTGCCGCTCTTGATGGTCAAATTACCCGTTGCAGAACCGGAAAGCGGACCGAAGGAAAGTTTGCCCTGATTGTCGAAGGATGTACCGTCAATCGTTGTCTTAAGCGCCTGGACATTCAGGGTGCCCTTATTCACGACGGTGCCGCCGGTAAAGTTCACCTTGCCGCCGAGGGTAGAGTAGGCACTGTTCCAGTCGTTGCCGTCACGCGTGTATGTCGAGATCTGCAGCGCTGCATCCTTTGCAACGTTGATGGAGCCAGCCGACATCTCAACATTCAGGGAATTGACGACGTTCTTATCCCCCTTAACAGCATTGAGTTCAACGCCGCTCAGAGCGATTGTGTTGCCCGTAACCGTATTATCGGTATCGTTCGAAAGGCCTGTGATGCCGCCGTTGTCGAGGGAAAGCGTACCCCCGGAGAGGGTCATCGTGTTATAGATCTTTTTATCGACACTGCCAATCCAAAGACGAGCATTTTTAAGCGTAACATCGCCGCCCGTCATTTCGAAGGAATCGTATCCGCCGAGATTGGTCTGAGCCTTCGGAACATGATTGCCATCCGTTGAGGCATTCAGATCCCAGTTGTTGGTGTCACCAGTGAGGATGACCGTGCCAGACTTGATCGCAACGCCACCAACATTTAGACCAGCGGAATTGCCAGTGATCGTGAGTTTACCGCCGTCGACAGTGACAGTTGAGGTTTTGGCCGTATAGTCAGCGGCGTCCCCTTCGCCCCACTTGCCTTCAACGGAGGTCGTAACTTCTGTAGTCTGATCAGAGCTGATCGTGACGTGCTCAACCGGGCCGGTTAGTGCAGTGGCACCGACGCTTCCAACGAGGGAGGCCGCGGCGAGAGCGATAACGGTCTTCACAGCCTTGCCCTGATAGGAAGAAGCCTTTTCGCTCGTCACGACGACGCCGCGTGTGAGTGACTTGGCAACTTTATAAGTGCGATTCATTTAGGGAGTACTCCAAGAGTTTTCTGGTTGACTCAACGGTTTCGAATGAAGTCGAAGAGTTGTGCACAAGCACTCAGGGCATCCTAAATGTCGAGAAAACATAGGGGGGGGGGTTATCCCTATGGTTGGCTTTCTAATAGATTGTTTGCCGGCAAATTTGGAAAACTGGTATATGGCGCGAAAACCCTTAATTGAGCTTGTGTCATCAGAACAACACGGAAAATCTGTAAACGATCTGTTAGTTCAACCGTAAACGCATGTAAGCATCCGGTCTCTTCAGGAAGGCGGCAAAACGAAGGAGGGGGTTTCATAACAATGCTTTCCGCTGACCGTGAGTTTTATTCAGCACGGTTGGGCGCAGTCCCCTTTGAGTGAGCCGTAAAACTGCCGCTTTCCTCATGGCGGTGTCAGAATGTGCCTCAACGAGCTCCTCGTCTGCAAAGAAGACGCATTTCTGTTTCTGAGCATTAAAGAGATGAAGGAGCGGAGATTGATGAAAAAGGATTCATGTTATGAAGCTTAAAAACCTTTTTGCCGCGGCGGCCGTCGCGGCCGGACTGTGCTTAACCGGCATGTCTGCAGTTCAGGCTGCTCCGAAGATGCCTGAGAGCATTTCGATCACCTATGTGAAATCGCCCTTCAATCTGCAGAACATTGTGATGAAGGAGCGCGGGATGCTCGAAGATGCCTTCAAGGCCGAAGGCGTCAAGATCAATTGGCGCGTCATTAATTCGGGTGCCATTCAGGGTCAGGCTATGGCGTCTGGCGACTTAGACTTCTCCGCGGTCATGAATACGGCTAGCGTGCTGATGGCTGCCGGTGCCGGCAACCCCATCCGTATTGCTTCCGGTGTGGGGCACCCGCAGAAGATCTTTGCCATCATCGGCAAACCCGGCACGGACTATTCCATCAAGGATCTCAAAGGCAAGAAGGTCGTGGGACCTAAGGGCACGGTGCTCCATCAGCTCCTCGTGGCAGCGCTCAAGAAGGAAGGCATGACCATCAAGGACGTGGACTTCATCAGCATGGATCCTGCCAAGGCCATGACGGCGGTGCTCTCCGGTTCGGCTGACGCGGGGCTGGTCGCTGCGGGCCTCATTATTAAGGCAAACGCTGAAGGCGCCAAAACGATTACGACGTGCGAAGGGCTCGTCGAACCCAATCTCGTGATGGCAGTTCGCCAGGTTTTTGTTGACCAGTATCCGGAAGCTTACGAACGCGTGGTTGCAACGAATCGCGCTGCTTTGAAGTGGATTCGCGAACACAAGGCAGAAGCGCTCGCCATGGGAGCCAAAGAGCAGGGCATTTCCATTGAAAATGCCGAGAAGCTCTATGACTGGTCGGGCTTTTATGACGTCCTGACTGAAGCTGACGTCAAGGGGCTTGCCGCTGATCAGCAGTTCCTCATCGACAACGGCATGATGGAAAAGGCGGTGGATGTCCGTTCGCTTATTCTGCCGGGCGCGATGAAATAACCGCCTAATGAAAAAGCGAATACAGCGTTTCGCTGTTGCTTTACTGCAGTTTTAGGCCTCAGCAATCGGCTGCTTTGACGCGAGTCGGGCAGCTGATTGCGGACGAATTGAGCGAATTTCTAAACCGCCTTCAAAGGAAGGTCTGCTCGATTGGCCGGGAATCTTTAATTGGATTTCTCCAAGCGATTGGCCCAAGAAAAGGCAGCAAAGAAAGAGAGCAAAGAAAAAGGCTGAGTTTGGAAAAACTCAGCCTTTTATGGTTTCGTGGCAGGGGTAGTAGGATTCGAACCTACGAATGGTGGATTCAGAATCCACTGCCTTAACCGGACTTGGCGATACCCCAACGAAACTTGGTGCGGTCGATGAGATTTGAACTCATATGGATTGCTCCGCTACCCCCTCAAAGTAGTGCGTCTACCAATTTCGCCACGACCGCGGCCTGATCAAGTTGTTTTCTGCTGATTTATTTTTGAACTGAGGCGTTCATCAGCAGAGGAAAAAGATTTTACCTGGGAATTTGGTTAACGGGGGACTTATTGGCATCACCAGCCATCCCCTGTTCTTGGGATGTAGGCTGTTCAATGGTCGAAAGAACGCCGCCTTCGGGCTGTGCGGAGCGCTTGTTGAAAGCGCCGGACGCGAGGGTCAGGGCGATCGTCGAGCAGAAGAAGACCGTAGCGGCGATGGCCGTTGAACGCGAGAGGAAGTTGGCGCTGCCGGTGGCCCCGAAAACAGAGCCCGAGGCGCCGCTGCCGAACGCGGCGCCGAGGTCGGCGCCCTTGCCGTGCTGCATCAGCACGAGGACGATAACGACCACGGCCGAAATGATCTGCAGAACGAGCGCGATGCTAAGCAGGAAATGCATGGTGAAAGAAACCTTTATGGAAGGTGTGGAAATGGGGTTGATGGGAAAACGAAATCAGAACGCGTTGGCAATTGTGAGGAAGCTGGAAGCCTTTAGCGCTGCTCCGCCGACCAGTGCGCCGTCAATATCGGGCTGTGCAAAGAGCTCGTGAGCATTTTCAGGCTTGACGCTTCCGCCGTAGAGAATCGGCGTTGATGCGCCGCCCTTGGGAGACACTTCAACGAGCCGAGTGCGGATGAGCGCGTGGACGGACTGAGCGATTTCAGGCGTAGCGGTTTTGCCGGTGCCGATGGCCCAAACGGGTTCATAAGCAACAGCGAGAAGATCCTCAGGACGCACGATGGTGAGGACGGCATTCAACTGACGAAGAATCACGGAAGGCGTAGCGCCGGTTTCCCGCTCTTCGAGCGTTTCGCCCACGCAGACCACCGGCTTCAAGCCCGCCTTGACCAAGGCCAGTGCTTTCATGGCCACGCGGTTATCGGTTTCACCGTAAAGCGTCCGCCGTTCCGAGTGACCGACGATGGCACAGCTCATGCCGATGTCGTGAAGCATCCCGGCGGAAATTTCGCCGGTAAAGGCGCCCGCGGGATTCTCGTTGACATCTTCGGCGCCGACTTCAAGATGGGTGCCGAGCGCACGCAGCGCAAGCTCTCCCAAATAAACGAAGGGGGCGCAGACGACGGTTCGGCAGGCGGGTCGGGGAGACGAAAGAAATTCGTCCGTCCAACGGGCATTGGCCTCCCGTGAGCCGTTCATCTTCCAATTGGCAATGACGATGCGGTCGCGCATAGTGCTAGTTCTGGTCCTCGATGGCTGCCGCAGATAAATTCTGCGGTGCTAGAGCGTTGTTTCAGTAGGTTGAAGGGGATTTTAGCCGCTTAAACGTTGAAAGGTCCTTAAAGGGCGCTTTCTCAGCTTCCGGAAAGCGGCGAACGCCGGCAGGCGTTTTCCCGCATGTTCCCCTTTGGCAGGGAAGGCGCGGAAAAGCATCCGTACCGGCGCTAAGCGCAGCCGTCGCTCATGCGGGTGCCCTAAGAAAACACCCGCGGCGACAGATGCCTTACTTGTTTTCGCCTTCTTCGCGCAGAAGCGCCTTCATGGAAAGACGCACGCGGCCCTTTTCATCGGCTTCGATAACCTTGACGCGGACCTTCTGACCTTCCTTGAGGTAGTCAGAAACAGCATTGACGCGTTCGTTGGCAATCTGGCTGATGTGAAGGAGACCGTCCTTGCCCGGGAGGAGCTGAACGATGGCGCCGAAGTCGAGGAGGCGCGTAACCGTGCCTTCGTAGATCTGACCGGCTTCCACTTCCGCGGTGATTTCTTCGATGCGGCGGCGGGCTTCAGCAACGCGGGCCATATCGGGCGAAGAAATCGTGACCATGCCGTCGTCTTCCACGTTGATGGTCGTGCCGGTTTCTTCCGTAAGGGCGCGGATAACGGAACCGCCCTTGCCGATCACGTCACGGATCTTTTTCGGATTGATCTTGAAGGAAATCATGCGCGGAGCAAAGTCAGAGAGCTCCTTGGCGCCGCCGCCGGCCATTTCATGCATGCGGCTGAGGATGTGCTGACGGCCGTCGTGAGCCTGAGCGAGCGCAGCCTGCATGATTTCGGGGGTGATGCCTTCGATCTTGATGTCCATCTGGAGCGCCGTGACGCCGTTTTCGGTGCCGGCTACCTTGAAGTCCATGTCGCCAAGGTGATCTTCGTCGCCGAGGATGTCGGTGAGCACGGCGAAGCGGTTACCTTCCTTGATGAGGCCCATGGCCACACCGGCAACGTAGTCCTTAAGCGGCACGCCGGCATCGAGCATTGAGAGGCAGCCGCCGCAGACGGAGGCCATCGACGAGGAGCCGTTCGATTCGCAGATTTCAGAAACAACGCGAAGCGTGTACTGGAACTCTTCGGGCGAGGGCAGAACAGCCTTCAGGGCGCGCTTAGCGAGACGGCCGTGGCCGATTTCGCGGCGCTTGGGGCTGCCGACGCGGCCCGTTTCGCCGGTTGCGAACGGAGGCATGTTGTAGTGCAGCATGAAGCGGTCGTGCTGTTCTTCGCAAAGACCGTCAATGATCTGTTCATCCTGCTTCGTGCCGAGGGTGGTCGTGACGAGAGCCTGCGTTTCACCGCGGGTGAAGAGCGCAGAGCCGTGGGTGCGCGGGAGCACGCCCTGGCGGATTTCAATCGGGCGAACCGTGCGGGTGTCGCGGCCGTCGATGCGGGGTTCGCCGGCGAGAATCTGCGAGCGGACGAGGTGGGCTTCGAGTTCGAAGAGGATGCCGTTCACTTCATTGGCGTCCGGCGCTTCCGTGCCGGCGGCTTCAGCATCGGCAGCGAGCGTCTGCTCGACGAGGGCATAAACCTCGCGGAGCTTTTCAGTGCGCGGCTGCTTGGAGCGGATGGCATAGGCTTCGTGGAGACCCTTGTCGGCGATTTCGACGATACGGGCAATGAGCGCCTCGTTCTTCGGGGCGGGCTGCCAATCCCAGGCGGGCTTGCCGGCCTTGGCAACGAGTTCGTTGATCGCATTGATGGCGACCTGCATTTCGCGGTGGCCGAAGACCACGGCGTCGAGCATCGTCTTTTCCGGGAGGATGTCGGCTTCAGACTCAACCATCAGCACGGCGCGCTGGGTGCCGGCAACCACGAGATCAAGGCGCGAGGTCTTGAGCTGTTCGGTTGTGGGATTCACGACGAACTTGTCGTCGATGTAGCCCACGCGGCAGGCGCCGATCGGGCCGCGGAAGGGGATGCCGGAAACGGCGAGGGCGGCGGAAGCGCCGAGCATGGCCGGAATGTCCGGATCAACAGCCGGGTCGGCCGAGAGAACGTGAATGATGACCTGCACTTCATTGAAGAAGCCGTCCGGGAAGAGCGGGCGGATCGGACGGTCGATCAGACGGCTCGTCAGCGTTTCCTTTTCGGAGGGCCGGCCTTCGCGCTTGAAGAAGCCCCCGGGGATGCGGCCGGCGGCGTAGGTCTTTTCAATGTAGTCAACGGTAAGCGGGAAGAAGTCCTGACCGGGCTTGGCTTCCTTCTTGCAGACAACCGTCGCGAGAACGACCGTGTCATCCATGCGGCAGATAACAGCGCCGGTGGCCTGACGGGCGATTTCGCCGGTTTCGAGCGTCACGTCATGATCGCCGAAACGGAAGCTCTGAGTGGTCTTATTGAACATCGTCATCGGGAATGTTTCCTTCTGAAGAAAGTCCTTTCGCTGACGTCTTCATGTCCGGTCTTCACCGCAGGATTACTGCATATCAGAAAATTCCTGCGGCACGCTGCGGTCTGAGGGTTCTCAAGGTTCCCAAGAGCACTCAAATCGCAACGCGCATTCGAAGGCGATTGGAGATGAAGGGGTATTTCGTCAACGATTGGACAAGGGGTTATAGATGCGACTACGGCCTGTCGAAAATCGGCAGGCCGTGGTCAGGTGAAACTCTTTCTCGCTTACTTGCGGAGGCTGAGCGTATCGATCAGCTTGCGGTAGGCGTTGAGATCCGTGCGCTTGAGGTAGTCAAGGAGCTTGCGGCGGCGCGAAACCATGCGAAGCAGGCCGCGGCGGCTGTGGTGATCCTTGGCGTGCACCTTGAAGTGCTCGGTAAGGTGGTTGATGCGGGCCGTGAGAAGAGCGACCTGGACTTCAGGAGAGCCGGTATCGCCTTCGGCGCGCTGGAACTTAGCAACGATCTCAGACTTGGTCAGTTCAGACATGGATATTCCTGTCAAAGATGAAAGAACTTGCGGACACGAGCGTTGTGACTCGAGCCGTGAAAGCGGGCATTTTAGACATCGAGCGAGCGACGTGCAAGCGCAACGGTCTTTATTTTTTTATTCGCTCGATATCCAAAACGAAATTAAAGGAGGGTCACCGATCGTCGGACTTGCGGAAACGCTTTTCAAGCGCAGCGACGAAGCGCGAAATCGTGAGCGTGAGCGTGAGGTAGATGATGGCAACGCAGGTCCAAATTTCAAGCGTGCCATAGGTCTCAGCAATGATGAGCTGCCCGGAGCGCGTGAGTTCTTCAAAGCCGATCACCGAAACGAGGGACGAATCCTTCAGCATGGCAATGAATTCATTGCCGAGCGGAGGAATGATGCGCTTAAAGGCCTGCGGCAGCACGATGTAGCGCATGGTCTGCCCGTAGGTCATGCCGAGCGAAAGACCGGCGCGGAACTGCCCCTGAGAGATGGACTGAATGCCGCCGCGGAAGATTTCGGCAATGTATGCGCCGGAGTTAAGCGAACAGGCGGTAACAGCTGCGACAAACGGGTCAATGCGGTGGCCGATGATATTGGGCAGCGCAAAGTAGATGATGAAGATCTGAATGAGGAGCGGCGTGCCGCGGATGCAGTCGACGTAGATCTTGGCGGGAAGACGCAGGAGCGGGGACTTGGAAAGCTGAGCAAGGCTCGCAACGAGACCGATCAGGAGGCCCAGGCCCACGGCAAGGGCCGTGATTTCAAGCGTCAGACCCGCGCCTCGCAGAAGGAGCGGAATGCTGTGGATGATTAGGGAAAAATCAAATTCCATGGCCTTCGTGGTGTATGAATGGGGGTTGATGAATGAGTACGGTGCTCTATTTCAGCTTCGGGCAGCCAGTGTGAAATGAGCTGCAGGATTCTACACAGATGTAGTATCACGAACGCGGTCGACCGGCTTTCGATCGACCGCGTCGTGCGGAATACGTTAACGATTCAATGACAAAGCGCAAATACGGGCGCTTTGATCGTTTGAATTATTCCTGGAACCACTTCTTGTAGATCTTGTCGACTTCGCCGGAAGCCTTGAGTTCTGCGTAGGCCTTGTTGAGTTTGTCAAGCAGAGCCGTGTTGCCCTTCTTCACGCAGAAGCCGAACTCTTCAGCATCGGCGATGTAGGGCGGAATCGTGAGCTGCTGGGCAGCCTTGGGCTGATTCTTAAGATAGTAGGCGAGCACGGGGCGGTCGAGCACAACGGCCGAGGCGTTGTGCGAGAGCAGATCCATGAAGGCTTCGCTCGTCGTATTGAAGCTCGATACCTTGGCGCCCTGAATGTCTTTGGCCTTATCAGCGCCCGTCGTGCCGATCTGGACGGCAAGGCGCTGGTTCTTCAGGTCGTCGAACGTCTTGAACTTTTCTGCGTCCGTGCGATGGATCAGCATCGAGAGACCGGATGTGTAGTAGGGCGTCGTAAAGTCAACGCGCTTCTGACGTTCCGGCGTGATGGAAACGCCGGCAGCAACCACATCAACATTGCCCGTCATCAAAGCCGGGATCAGTGCGTCAAAGCCCATGTTGAGAATCTGCACGTCAAAGCCGGCTTTCTGACCCACTGCGCGGATGAGGTCCATGTCAAAGCCCGTGTAGTCCTTCGTCTGCGTGTCGAGGAATTCAAACGGCGCAAAGGTGGGTTCCGTGCCGACGCGAAGCAGGTCGCGTGCCTGAGCCGCGGCGGACCCGATTGCAAGAGTGGCGGCAGCGCATGCGCAAAGGACGATTTTCTTGAACTGCATGATGAATGACTTCTTTTTTGAGTTGAAGGATTAAGGGCGCTGCGGCGTTCAATGGCGGAAATTTCCGGTATGCGGAGTCCGAGCGTCGTCACTTAAATGTGAGGTTCAATGCTTTGCATCTTAATCAGCTCGAAGAACTTTGAACGCCTTGCAGATCTCTGCGGGGCATAAAAAAACACGCGCATTTGCCGAAACCCTTGTAGCGGGTTGTTTGCGTGAAGATTCGTTGAAAGAATGCGCGGGGAGCGTCGACAGCAAATATCAATATGTCGACAAAAAAGACTTGAAAAAAGCGCAGGCTTTCACGAAACCTGCGCCTCGATTTGCGGCTTGACTTGCGATTGATTTTTTTATGCGCTCGCTGCTGCGTCGCTCTTTTCTGCGGGTTCAGCCGTTTTGCGCCAGGCAGGCGTTGCCTTGGCTTTCTTTTCTGCAATATCCAGAATGCGTTCGTGTTCAGCGAGCTCTTCGGGGGAGGCCTTAATGACGATGCTGGCATCGAAGGCAGGCATTGGGGGAAGGTTGTCAATGTCTTCGTTGACGAGCGTAAGCGTGTCCTGTCCGCGTGAAAGCGACAGATAAACCTCAGCGAGCAGCTCCGCGTCGAGCAGAGCGCCGTGGAGCGTACGGTTGGAGTTGTCGATTTCGTAATAACGGCAGAGACTGTCAAGACTTACCGCACGGCCAGGCAAAAGCTTTTTGGCGAGCTTCACCGTATCAATAACCTGACAATAGTCGGAAATCTTTCCGCGGCCGCAGCGGCCAAGCTCCATATCGAGAAAGCCGGTGTCGAATGCTGCGTTGTGAATGACGAGTGTGGAGCCTTTCACAAAATCAATGAACTTATCGGCGATTTCGGCAAACTTCGGCTTGTCCTGCAGGTATTCCGTCGTAATGCCGTGAATGGCGACGGCCTCTTCAGGCACCTCGCGTTCCGGATTGACGAAAATCTGCAGATGATGTTCATCAGTGCTTCGCATCATGCGGCCTTCAATGGCAACGCAGCCGATTTCAATGATGCGGTCGCCGTTTTGGGCGTCCAGGCCCGTCGTTTCCGTATCGAGCGTGATAAGGCGGTTGGGTGAAGCCATGGGAGATCTCCTCCTGAACCAAATGCTGAAGCCGAGTACGAAAAAGCCCGGCACAATTTTTTGCCGGGCTAGCGTGCTGGAGCGGGCGAAGGGAGTCGAACCCTCGTCATCAGCTTGGGAAGCTGAGGTAATAGCCGTTATACGACGCCCGCGTTTTACAGGGTTTTGAAGGAGGTCTGCTAGCTCCTCTTCCTGTGAGGGAGGAATTATGCCCCAAAGAGGTCAATTTTGCCAATTGCCAGCATTGCTTCCATCCGAGGCCGATCAGATCTTTGGGCGACAGCGTGGCGAGCGGCGACAAAAGATCATGACGCCAAGCCGTTTATGAAAATAATGGCTATCCCTAGTTTGGGGGCTTCGGCAGATTAAAAATAGCGAAGGAGGTCAGTGCGCTATTGCACCGAAAGCGATTCGAAGATGATCGGCAAATTCGACTGCAGTCATCTCGCCTAAGTGAGCGTTGAAGCGGATGTTTTTCAGCCCCAGCATCTCTGTGCGGTCTGGGACGATGCTCCGGCATGCTCTCGAGGCAAGCTTTTGGTCTTCACACTTGCGAAGAGTCTTTGCAGCCTGATGCGGGGCAAGGCCCAAGGCACTGGCACATGCATTCGATCTCAAAAACTTCGGCAGCGCTTTGCCCTGAGTCTTAGAGATTCAGCGCGGCGGCGTCCCGCTGCACTGGGGGCTGCGGACAGTTGGCTAATCAGCCAGCTGACACGAAAACAGCGCGAGGTTTCGCGCTGTTTGAGATGATTCCGATGAAAAGGACTTGGAAAGGAGGAAGCACTGGCTCCCGCTAATTTCGGCTAAAGCGGCTCACCATCTTTGCGAAGGATTGCAAGATAGCTCTCATAAGCAAATACTCGACTGCGGTGTTTGCCTGTCGTTTCTTGCAGGATGCCGAGTTCAGCAAACTTCATGATCAATTTGGATGCTGTCGGAAATGACAGTTTAAGTTGTTGTGCAGTTGTTTTAATTTCGATGATTGGTTTGTGTTCGAGATATTCCAAGAAATTCAGCCAGCGCTGCTGGGTGGATTGTCTGGTTGTTGCATTGACAATCGTTTGAGAGTCGTTGTCATGCAAGTCACGCAATTTTTGAATGGAGCTGATCGTATCCGTGAGCGCAGCACTGGCGGCAATCAAGAAAAATTTGATCCATGATTCGTAGTTTCCGTCCTGTCGTACAGCCATCATGCGGGCGTAATAATCTCCTCGATGGAGCTTCAAAAAATAGGAGATGTAGAAGAGAGGAGAAGTGAGTACTTTGGCGTGGATGAGATACAGAAGAATCAGTAATCGTCCAATACGTCCATTGCCGTCCAGGAAAGGATGAATCGTTTCGAATTGATAGTGAATCAATGCGGCGTTGATGAAAGGATCAAGTCTCGGCGGTTCCTGATGGAAAAACTTTTCCAAATCAGATAAAGCTTGATGCATGTCCTCAAGATTCGGAGGTACATAGCTAGCTGTGGTTAAGGAGCAGCCTGTTGGACCGATCCAATTTTGAGACGATCTAAATTCTCCCGGATTTTTGTCTCGGCCGCGGCTATGGGTTAGCAGCACCTGATGCGTTTCGCGCAAGAGTCTCATGCACAGCGGGAGCCCTTTTGAGTTTGAGTCCTTCATTTGCTCAACAGCAAAGAATATAGCCTCAGCGTTGTCAATCACTTCAGTGACATCACGGTTCGCGTTCCTATCAATCGTTGGATCGAGAATGTCATCAAGAGTGGCCTGTGTCCCTTCAATTTGTGAAGAAAAGAGCGCCTCCTTGCGAACGTACATTGCAAGGAATAAGGATAAGTCGGGAATGGAGGACGCTAGACCGTGCAGGAGACCAATGTCAGCGTAAATTTTGCATAGAAGGGCGGTCATCTCCCTGTCGATTACAACCGGAGGTTCAGGAGGAAGAGGCGTAGGCTGGAAGGAAAAGAACGTTTGAGCTCCGGACAGGTTTGGACGCAACCGGCCTGAGCGTGCGGATCGACAAATCATTGCAAAACCTTTAATAAGAGGACTCGTTATTAAAGTTTATGCGAGAAATCTTTAATAGCGGAAGCGCTTATTAAAGATTTTGACTTTGCTGACCGCTGTGAACCCATCGAGGAGCTTGAATTGACATCCTCTCCGCCCAAGGACGGAGATTCCCTACTGAGTCCTTACGCGTTTTCAGGCGCTTGGGGATCTC
>ERZ780228.1504-NODE-1504-length-14403-cov-3.147895_pt1 | contig 14403 bp, 10 predicted proteins | sample MGYA00511015_ERZ780228 | MGnify/ENA primary metagenome ERZ780228 (study PRJEB29588, sample SAMEA2161897) | human gut metagenome | biome: human gut; feature: human-associated habitat; material: faeces | place: Denmark | collected 2008/2010 ...
CCGTAATTGTTTGATTATTTGTTTTATTGATTACTGTAATAGCTTTATTGTTTTCAACACTATCTAATAAATTTATTAATTCATATTCATCTTGATCATTAAAGAAATCATAATCTTTTTGATCAATAACAAGTGGTAAAATACCATTATTAATTAAGTTAGAACGATGAATTCTCGCAAATGAAATAGCGAAGATTGCTTTAATTTTTAAATAATTAGGAACAAGGGCTGCATGTTCACGTGAAGAACCTTGACCATAGTTATCTCCACCAACAATAAATCCTCCTCCATTTTCAATACATCTATTATAGAATTGATCATCTACTTTACAGAAAGAGAATTTTGCTAGATGTGGAACATTACTTCGATATGGAAGTAATTTAGAATCTGATGGTACGATATGGTCTGTAGAAATATTATCTCCTACTTTTAAACATACTTTACCAGTAAAGGTGTCAGGCAATTTATCTCCACGAGGAACAGGTTTAATATTTGGTCCCATATATACTTCATTTTGAGGATCATATTCATCAATAAAGAAATTCTTATTCTTCACAAATGGTGTATTTTCAATATCATCTAAATACATATCATCTTCAAATTCATCTGTTAAATAACCTTTGATTGCACTTAAAGCAGCCACTTCAGGTGATACTAGATAAACACTGGCATCATTTGTTCCTGAACGTCCTTTAAAGTTACGATTTATTGTTCTTAAAGAAACACCTTTAGAAAGTGGTGCTTGTCCCATACCAATACATGGACCACAACCGCATTCAAGAATTCGAGCACCAGCAGCAACCATGTCCGCTAAAGCGCCACATTTAGAAAGCATTGCCAGAATACTTGAAGAACCTGGTGCAATAACAAGTGAAACATGTGTTGCGACTCTTCTTCCTTTTAAGATTTTTGCAGCTTTTAACATATCAGGAAGTGATGAGTTTGTACATGAACCAATCACTACTTGATTGATTTTCATTCCTCTTAATTCACTTACTGGTACAACAGCATCTGGACTATGTGGTTTGGCAGTTAATGGTACTAATTTTGATAAATCAACAGTAATTTCTTCATCATATGTAGCATCTTCATCTGCTTTTAATTCAACATAATCTTCTTCTCTTCCTTGTTGAATTAAATATTCTTTCGTAATTTCATCTGTTGGAAAGACAGAAGTCGTTGCCCCTAATTCAGCCCCCATATTACAAATAGTTGCACGATCTGTTAATGATAATTCTTTTAAACCTTCTCCAGTGTATTCAATAATCTTATTGACTCCACCTTTGACAGATAATTGTTGTAAAATATATAAAATAACATCTTTAGCCGAAGCCCATTTTGCTTTTTTACCTACTAAATTCACTCTAACAACACTTGGACATTGTAAATAATATGTACCTGTTGCCATTGCTACAGCGACATCTAATCCCCCTGCCCCAATAGCAATCATTCCCATCGCACCACATGTTGGTGTATGTGAATCAGAACCTACTAATGTTTTTCCTGGTTTCGCAAAGTTTTCTAATTGTAATTGGTGACAAACACCATTACCTGGTTTAGAAAAAGTAATTCCATGTTTCTTTGCAACACTACGGATAAATTCATGATCATCCATATTTTCAAAACCTGTTTGTAACATATTGTGATCAATATAAGCAACTGCCTTTTCAACAGCAACATGTTCAATTCCCATTGCTTCTAATTGTAAGTAAGCCATTGTTCCTGTTGAATCTTGAGTTAATGTTTGGTCAATTTGAATACCTATTTGTTGACCAGCAACTAACTCACCACTTTTAAGTTTAGAACTTAAAATTTTATACGCTAAATTCATTATTCTACGTCCCCCTTATTACGATTGTATACAATTATACATTCAATATGTATTATTGTAAATACATTCTAAGCAAATAAAGGGAATTTTATAGTCTTTTTCTTATAAAATTGTATATTGTATACACAACTTATACATTTAAAAAAGGAGCAAAAGCTCCACTTTTTTATAAATCCAAGGCATATGCAATTGCAAGTTTTGTTGTATCTACGATTGAATCAATATGACAACGTTCTTTACCATGTGAATTGATCACAGCCATACCAAATGCAGCAGCATAAACATTATTACCTGCACGAATTGCTGCATTAGCATCTGTTCCATAATGGAAGAAAACATCAACACAATAATTTAAGTTTGTTTTTTTAGCTTGGTTGATAATTCTTGCAGTAAGTTCTCTATCATATGGAGAATAGTTATCTTTAGCACAAATACTTACTGTTTTTTCATCAGCATGATAATCAGGCCCAATTAATCCGATATCTAAAGCAACATATTCTTCTACTTCTTCTGGTACATAAGCTCCACCATGTCCGATTTCTTCATAAATTGGGAAAGCTAATAATGTACGATATTTTGGTTTTAAGTTATTTCTTTTAAAGTAAGCCATCATTTCAATTAATGCAGCAACAGCAGCTTTATCATCAATATAACGTGAAACAACATATCCTGATGGTGTATATTCAAAATGAGGATCTACAGAGATCACATCACCATGATCAATACCTAAAGCCATAACATCTTCTTTAGAATGAACATCTTCATGTAAGATAACTTCCATATGGTCTTCATCTCTTGGCATTGTTCTTGCATCTTCAAATACATGAACTGAGTGTGATTTACAAATAACCATACCTCTATATTTGCGTCCATCTCTTGTAATAAGAGTAACACCTTCACCCTCCATACTATGGTAGTTAACACCACCTAATTGTCTTACAATTAAATGACCGTTATCGTCAATATGACGAACAACTAAACCAATTGTATCTAAGTGAGCACCCATACATACTGTTTTAGAATTATCTTCTCCTTCTAAAGTAATGTAAGCTGTTCTTTTACGATCATAAGTCACTTCATAACCAAATTCAGCTGCTTTTTTTTCTAATAAAGCACCAACTTCTTCATAATAGCTTACTGGACTTGGTACATTAATAAATTCTTCACATAATTCAACTAATTCTTTTTTGTCAATATTCATTTCCATTTTATAATACCTCTTTTACTTTTTATCATATAAATGACATGCACAGAAATGACCTGGTTCTACTTCTTTAAAATCGGGTCTATCTGTTTTACAAATATCCATTACTTTCGGACATCTTGTACAGAAACGACATCCTTTTGGTGGGTTGGCTGGACTTGGCACATCGCCACCTAAGATTTGTTTATCTTCAATTCTTTCTTTTCCGATTCTTGGAATTGCTGAGAAAAGTGCTTGAGTATAAGGATGTAATGGTTTGGCATAAAGTGATTCTGTATCAGCCATTTCCATCATATTACCTAAATACATAACCCCTACTCTATCCGCAATATGTTTTACAACACTTAAGTCATGGGAAATGAAGATATAAGCAATACCCATTTTTTCTTGTAATTCATTTAATAAGTTAATGATTTTTGCTTGAATTGAAACATCTAACGCTGAAACAGGTTCATCACAAATAATCAATTTTGGTTGTAAAGCAATTGCACGGGCAATCCCAATACGTTGTCTTTGTCCTCCTGAAAATTCATGAGGATAACGATACATGTAATCTAAATTTAAACCAACTTGTTTCATAACTTCCACAACACGTGCATCACGTTCTTCTTTTGTTTTATAACATTTAGCGATATCAATTGGTTCAGCAATAATATCTTTAACTGTCATACGTGGATTTAAAGAAGCATAAGGATCTTGGAAAATCAATTTGATTTTATCACGTGCTTCTTGTAATTCTTTACCTTTTAAGCTTGTAAAATCTTGACCATCTAAGATAACCTTTCCTTCAGTTGGTTCAATTAGACGGATTACACTTTTACCCATTGTTGATTTACCACATCCAGATTCACCAACAATCCCAAAAGTTTCTCCTATTTTAACATCAAAGCTAATATCATCTACCGCTTTAACAACGCTTTTTTTACCTCTTAAAGAAGATGATTTAATAGAATAATATTTCTTTAAATGTTCTACTTTTAATAAAACGTCTTGATTATTTTCCATTTTCTACATCCTCCTTATTCCATCTTTCATGATATTTCCAACAACGAACTAAATGGTTTTCACCATGTTCCATCATTGCTGGACATTCTTGATGACAGATTTCTTTAGCATGTTTACAACGTGGTGCGAAGAAACATCCTTTTGGAAGTTCATAAAGCATTGGTACAGAACCAGGAATAACTTCCAATTCTTCTTGATCATCGCTATCGATATCAGGGATTGATCTTCTTAGACCAATAGTATAAGGGTGTAAAGGATTTTTAAATAAATCTTCTACATTTGTATATTCTACGATCTTACCTGCATACATGACAATCACGTTATCTGCCATTTCTGAAATAACACCCATATCATGTGTAATTAATAATACGGCTGTATTTAATTCTTTTTTCATTTTATTAATTAATTTTAAGATTTGTGCTTGAATTGTAACGTCTAGCGCTGTTGTCGGTTCATCACAAATCAATAATGATGGATTACATGAAAGTGCCATCGCAATCATGATTCTTTGTCTCATCCCACCAGATAATTGATGAGGACAAGAAGCAAATACTTTTTCAGGCATTGGAATACCTACAAGTTTAATCATTTCTAAAGCACGTTCTTTAGCTTCTTGTTTACTCATTTTTTCATGAGTTAAAACAGCTTCCATAATTTGTTTTCCAACAGTAATAACTGGATTTAAGGATGTCATTGGCTCTTGAAAAATCATTGAGATTTCTTTACCACGAATATCTCTCATTCCTTTAGGAGATTTCTTTAATAAATCTTCTCCTTTATACATAATTTCACCAGCAGTAATTTTACCTGGAGGAGATGGAATTAATTGCATTAATGATAAAGCTGTCATACTCTTACCACAACCAGATTCTCCAACAACTCCTAAAGTTTCTCCTGGTTTGATACTAAAACTTACCTCTTGTACAGCAGGAAGCGCTCCACGATCTGTAAAGAAGGTAATACCAAGATCTTTGACTTCTAATAATTCTTTATTTTCACTCATATCTTTTCCCCTTTTTACGATCTTAATTTTGGATCAAGCGCATCTCTTAATCCATCACCTAACATATTGAACGCTAATACTGTAATAATAATAGCTAAACCTGGAATTACTGAATAGTATGTTGCACTACGAATATATGGTTGTGAAAAACTAATCATTGAACCCCAGCTTGCCATTGGTGCTTTAACACCTAAACCTAAGAAGCTTAATGATGCTTCTGACATAATTGCATTTGGAACACCTAATGTTACAGTAACGATTAATGTTGATAAACAGTTAGGTAATAAATGTTTCATGATAATTCTAAAACTATTTCCACCGCTGACTTTACATGCATCGATGTATTCCATCTTTTTAAGACGCATAACATCCCCACGGATAAGTCTGGCTGTTGAAGCCCAACCTAAAAGACCAAGCGCTAAGTAAAGGTTAATTAAACCTGGTCCTAAAACGAACATGATTGCCATCGCAAATAATAAGAATGGAAAAGATGAAAATACTTGAATTAAAAATGAAATAACAGAATCTACTTTTCCACCAAAATATCCGGCACAAACACCCATCGTATAACCAATAACTGTTGCGATAATTTGTGAAATGATACCAACACTTAAAGAAACACGGCACCCATAAATAATTCTTGAGAAAATATCTCTTCCTAAATCATCTGTACCAAACCAATGTTGTCCGCAAGGTTTCATTAAACGATCTGTAAGAACTTGTTTGTTTGGATCATAAGGAGCAATCAATGGTGCAAATAAAGCAATTAGGCATAAAAGAATAACGATGAATAAACATACCATTGCTACTTTATTTTTCTTGAAAATGTTCCAACTGATTGACCAATAACTTTGATATGTTTGATCTTTTTTCTTTTTAAACATTTTATGATGACTCCTTTCCTAAACGAATTCTTGGGTCAACTACTGTATAAAGTAAATCAACTACTAAATACATAATGACACAAATAACCGCAATATACATAACGCCACCTTGGACGATTGGTAAATCACGCGTATTAATACTATCTACTAACATTTTTCCAATTCCAGGAATTGAAAATACAGATTCTACTAAGACAGATCCTGTTAAGATGTTTCCTAAATCAGATCCTGCAATTGTAATAATTGGAATTAACGCATTACGTAAAGCATGTTTAATTGTAACAACCCAACCTTTTAAACCTTTAGCTTCAGCTGTACGAATGTAATCTTGTGATAAAACATCTAACATACTTGTTCTTGTAATACGAGCAATACTTGCTGCATATCTTGTACCTAAGGCAATACCTGGTAAGATAAATGATTTAAAACTATCAATACCTGATAAAGGTAATAGATTAAATTTCAAACAGATAACAATTTGTAAGATGATAGCAATCCAGAATGCGGGAGCTGAAATACCAAATACAGAAATTGTCATTAAAACCGAATCAACCCATTTACCATGATTAACGGCAGCCACAACACCTACTACTACCCCTAAAACAACAGCTAATATATAAGCAATACCAGCAAGCTTAGCTGTTACTAAAAATGAACTTGTTAAAATATCAATTACTGGTTTATTTTGGAAATATGATGTTCCAAAGTTCCCTTGAAGCATATTTCCTAACCAGCTGAAATACTGAATATAAATTGGTTGATCTAATCCCATTTCATGTGTAACACGTGCAATCGTTGCTTGATCAGCGAACTCACCCAACATGATTTCAACTGGATTACCAGGCACAATGTTTAACACAAAGAATGTGATTAACGAAATACAAAAAACGACACCAATAGCTTGTAATACACGTTTTAGTAAATACTTCGCCATATTTTTCCTCCTTTTTCCTACAATAAATATATGGAATGCATTGCTGCATTCCATATATGATTAACACTTATTTAATTTCATTTACTATTTTTTAGATAAATCAATATCAATGTTATATAAATGATAAATTAAGTTTCCTAATTTAGCATTTTTTACATATGGTTTAGCAACAAATTGTAACTTACCATAATATAATGGAATTGTTCCATAATCTTCACGAGATAAGATATAATCTGCTTTTTTGTATAATTCAACACGTTTATCAGAATCATTTGATTCTCGAGCTTCTTTCATTAATGAATCGAATTCAGGATTATTGTAGAATACACCTTTTCCTACAGCGTTTTCTGAATAGTAATAAGTATACATTTGGTTATCAGCATCTGCATATAATGGGAACCAACCAAGAACTGTAGCTTGTAATTCACCAGCAGCTCTAGCTGAAGACCAAATACCTGCATCAATTGTTTCTACATTCATAGTAATTCCTGCTTCTTTTAAGTAAGCTTGTAATGCAGTAGCGATTTTTTCTTCTTTTTGTCTAACTTTGCAAGTAAATGTAGGGTTTGAAATACCTGCATCAGCTAAAACTTGTTTAGCTTTTTTAACGTTATGTTCATAAGTTTTTAATTTGTCATCATGTCCTGGAACACCTGGGTTTAAGAATGATGAAGCTGGTTCAGCAGCACCATTTAATACGGTACTACATAATTCTTTACGGTTAATAGCTAATGAGATTGCTTCTCTAACTGCTTTATTACTTAATACTGGATCATTATCTTTAATTGATAAGAAATATGTACCTAATGGAGTTACTTGAGTAATTTCATCTTTTAAATCACTATCTTTATATTGATCTAATAATGAAGTATCTAAGTCACACATATCAATGTTACCTTGTTCATATTCCATCATTTTTGTACTGTAGTCATCAATATAAACAATTTCTAAACGATCTAAGTTAGGTTTTTTACCATGATATTTTTTATTTGGAACCATTACAACTTTAGTTTGTTCATCATTTTCTTTAATTACATAAGGACCAGTACCAATTAAGTTAGTTCCTTTACCCCAGTTTTCACCAGCAGCAGCACATGCATCAGAAGGATAAATTGAAGCATAGTCCATACCTAAGTTAGCAACAAATGGCGCAAATTTGTAATCAATATGTAATTTAAAAGTGTAATCATCAACTGTTTCAAAACCACTTAATTCAGTAGCTTTACCATCTAACATATCTTGAGCACCAGTAATCATGTTGTACATATATGTATTTGTACATCCTGTTGCTGGTGTAAACATTCTTTCGAATGTATATTTAACATCTTCAGTAGTTAAATCAGAACCATCTGAGAATTTAACACCTTTTTTAAGTGTAATTGTATAAGTTAATCCATCATCAGATACTTCAGGCATGTCTTTAGCAAGAACACATTCTTCTTTATTGTCATCATTCCAACAATATAATCCTTCTAATACGTTGTCAGCAACAGAAGAAGCCCCTGAGTTAGTGTTAGTTTGCATATCTAAACCAACTTTTGGATTAGATTGACCAAAGCGAAATACTTTTTCGCCACTTTCTGTACTTTTGCTTGAGCTACTTGAACCACCACATCCAGCTAAGGATACAGCCATTGCAGCAACAGCAAGAACAGATAAAGATTTCTTTAATAAGTTCATTTCCCTTTCCTCCTAGTTTTAATAATTCCCTACTTAAACTTTCTTAAAGCACCTTTGTATTATATCAAAGGGCTTTCTTGATTTCAACAGAATGTTGCATTTTTGTATACAATTAAGAACAATTATCTAATTTCATACCTTATTATCATACTTTTTTATGTTTTTTTGCAAAAGATGTTCTTGTTTATGCAAAAAACAATACCCAACCCATATGGATATTGTCTTTTATTTTAAAGCATACTTGTCATTCCACCATCAATAACAAGTAATTGTCCTGTTGTATAAGTACAAGCGTCACTTGCAAAGTAAATAAGTGCTCCGTTCATTTCACCTTCTCGACCAAATCTCTTAAGAGCTACTCTGTTTTTTAAAACAAGAGAACCTGGTGCATTTAAAGCATCATGTGTCATTTCTGTATCATAGACACCTGGTGCAATCGCATTAACAAGAATACCATAAGGAGCTAAATCTCCAGCCATAGCTTTTGTAAGATTGACAACCCCGCCTTTAGCTGCAAAATAACTTACTTGAGCAGGTCCAGCTTGAATACCACCAACCGATGAAATATTAATAATTCTTCCATATTTTTGTTTCATCATAATAGTTGAAACTTCTCTTGCCATGAGGAAAACACCTTTTAAATCCGTATCTAAAACTTTATCCCATTGTGCCGTTGTATGATCATGAAGACCACTTGAGTATTCAACAACACCTGCATTATTGACAAGAATATCAATTTTTCCAAAATGATCTACGACAGCTTTAATCGCATTTTTAATACTTTCTTCATCTGTAACATCACATGAAACAGGTAAACAATCTTGTCCATTTTGTTTCAATTCTTTAGAAAATTCTTCTAATCTTTCTTTTCTACGTGCAAGGATAGCGACATCGCATCCTTGTTCACTCAAAGCTCTTGCAAATTGTTGTCCAAGTCCACTTGAAGCTCCTGTAACAACCGCTACTTTCCCTGTTAAATCAAAACTAATCATCTTTAATATCTCCTATTCCATCACACGGATTGCATGATATCCCTCATGAATTGCAGTTAAAATTTTTCTTGGTGCAACAGCATCTCCAATAACAGCAACTTCATCATATTTTTCATCTAATAAATCTTCTAATTGATTATTAGGTCTAAATCCAACAGCATTTAAAACAGTATCACATTCAAGCGTCATTGTTTGTCCATCTCTTTCAAATGTAACACTTGTTGGTGTAATATTTGTCACTTTAGCGTTTGCTTCAACTTTAACACCACGATCTTTAACCATTTTTCTTAAATGTTGATCATTATTTAAACAATGGTTCGCTGTAAATAAGATGTCTGGACACATTTCTACTAATGTCACATCTCCATCTTTTCCAGCAATATCACAAGCAGCTTCTGTTCCAGCAAGACCAGCACCAATAACAACAACTTTTTTACCAACTGTTGCTTGATGTGTTAAATAATCACTCGCAAGAACTGTTGTATCAATACCTGGAATTGGTGGCATAGCAGGAGTTGAACCAGCAGCTAAAATAACTTTGTCATAATCTCCTTCAAGATTATCTTTTGTAATTGCTTTATTTAAATGAATATTAACTCCTAATTTTTGACATTGTGTTTCTAAGTATTTAATTAATTTTAAAACATCCGCTTTAAAATCAGGACCACCCGCAGGCCATAAAGTTCCACCTAATTTATTCTCTTTTTCATATAAATCAACATCAAAACCACGACGTTTTGCAGTAATGGCAGCCATCATACCAGCTGGGCCTCCCCCAATAACTAATACATTACGTTTTTGACCATTTGGAAGTGGTAAAGCATAGGCTTTTTCTGCATAACATAATGGGTTCACTGCACAATAGTAGTGTTTTCCACTAAATCCAGCAAGTAAACATTCATTACATCCAACACATGGAGCGATATCTTCTTCATGATGTGCTTTGACTTTTTTAGGCCAATATGGATCAGCTAACATTTGATGAGCAAGTCCTACATAATCTAAAATACCATCTTCAACAGCTTTTTTAGCCACTTCAGGATCTTTTAAATTACCATCACCTAATACTGGAACACTTACAATATCTTTAATTGCTTTTTGTATATCAAGTTTATATCCTTCTTTACTATAAACAGTTGTAATCGCTTGGAACCATTCTTCATAACATCCTGTATCAACATGTAAAGCATCAACCCCTGCTTTTTCTAAGATTTTAGCCATTTCAATACCTTCATCAATGGTTCTAAAGCCTTCTACTCTTTGATGTGGTGTAAATTTAACAAGTACAGGCATTGTATCTGGAACGTTCTTTTTAATTGCCTCAATACATTCCAATGTAAAACGCATACGATTTTCAAGTGATCCACCATATTCATCTGTTCTATTATTCCATTGAACAGAATGGAATTGATCTAATAAATATCCTCCATACGCATGTAATTCAACGCAGTCTGCACCAGCATTTACAGCAAGTGAAGCACTGTACCCTACTTTTTCTACTAAATAATGAATATCTTCTTTTGAAAAAGGTTTACAAATTAAATTTGGGAACCAGAATGCACCTACACTACCCGCACTATAAGGTGGTGTAAAAGGATCGGTAAATTGTTGACGTCCTAAACCTGGTGATAATTGTACACAGACTTTTGCTCCATAAGCATGACATCTTTCAATTAACATATTTAATCTTTCTACATGATGGAAATCAGAAAGTTCTGTACATGGTCTTGGTTCATATTTTGTCGAAACAACGTTAGCACCTGTAATAATTAAACCAGCGCCACCTTTTGCTCTTTCTTCAAAATAATCAATACCTTCATTACAATAAGCTCCATCAGCTTCTCCTGTTGTTCCCATAGGTGACATGAAAATTCTGTTTTTTAATTTCATTTTACCTATGTATGTCTTATCAAATAAACTCTTAGCCATTTTCTTTTTCCTCCTCTACCATAGTAAACGTTTATTTAACTCAAGTAAATTATATAACTGTAAAAATAAATGTCAACGCTTTCACGAAATAAAAGTGAATTTTTTAACAAGTCTCTTTCCATTAAATCTATGGTATATTATTTCTAAGGAGAATTTTATGAAAATAACAAAAGAAGAAATATCACAAACAGCTGTTCAGCTTTTTTTAGATAAAGGATATAACAATGTCACAATTCAAGATATTTGTAACGAATTACATATCACCAAACCAACTTTATATAAATACGTCAATAATAAAGAAGAGCTTATTTTAGATCTTTATGATTCAACCATCGATCATCTTGTAAAAGACACGTATAAGCTAGTTGATAGTGATAGTCACTATCAACAATTACTTATTGTCTTTTCTACACTAATTAAAGATACTAAAAAATATGGTTATGATTTATTTAGTCAAATGTTTATTGCGAATTTAAAAGAAAATCGTCATAGCTTTGATATGCGTGATAATCTTACAAAACTTTGTATCATCATTATAAAAAAAGCCCAAGAACAAAAAGAAATTCATAATTTATCGAATCCAGAGATTTTATATCAAGCTCTAGCGCATGCCTTTACAGGACATGAAGCTTTATGGTGTATTAAAAAAGATTCACCTTGTTTTGATAAAGCTTTTTATCTAAGCATGAATGCTTTATTAGAAGTAGATTCTACTTATCAAGATTTATACAAAGAATATTTGTAAACAACTTATTTTATTGATAGAATAGTCGAGGTGATGAAAAATGCTTATAGAATGTTCAAATATAAAGAAATCATTTCAAGGAATTGATTTATTAAAAGATATTAGTTTTAAAGTAGATGATCATGATAAAATTGCGATTATTGGTGTCAATGGAGCTGGTAAAACAACTATTTTAAATATCTTAATTGGTGAAGAAAGTTATGATAGCGGTGATTTATTTAAAAGCCGTGATTTAAATATCGGCTATTTAAAACAACATCATGATTTAGATATGAATAAAACCATTTATGAATGTGCTTTAGAAGTCTTTGCGTCGCTTATTCAAATAGAAAATCGTATGCGTGAATTAGAAAGTATGATGTCTTATGATCATAGTGAGCAAGTCATGAATGAATATGATTCATTGACTCAAAAATTTAATGAAAAAGATGGTTTTAGTTATCCTAGTCGTATTGTGGGTGTTTTAAAAGGTATGGGTTTTGTGGAAGAGGACTTTCAAAAATATGTCCATGAATTATCTGGAGGTCAAAAAACAAGACTTTGTCTTGCCAAGCTTTTATTAGAAGAACCTAAACTTTTGGTTTTAGATGAACCAACCAACCATTTAGATAGTCAAGCAATTTCCTTTTTAGAAAACTATTTAAAAGGATATAAAAATGCTTTAATTGTCGTTAGTCATGACCGTTATTTTATTGATGTTGTTTCTAATAAAATCATTGAAATAGAAAATGGAAAAAGTCATAGTTATAATTGTCGCTATGAAGAATATTCTATCCAAAAAAGAACACAACGTGCTATTGATTTAAAACACTATATCAATCAACAAAAAGAAATTAAAAAAATACAAGAAAGCATTGATACATTAAAATCATTCAATCGTGAAAAAAGTATTAAACGTGCAGAATCTAAAGAAAAACAACTTGCAAAGATTGAACGTATTGATCGACCAGAAAATTTGCCAAGTGCCATCACTGTTCAATTTACACCAGCTATTGAATCAGGTTATGATGTTTTAAAAGTCAATGATTTATCAATGCGTTATGATCAAATTGTTTTTGAACACTGTAATCTTGATATCAAAAAAGGAGAACGCGTTGCGATTGTTGGTGAAAATGGTGTTGGTAAGACTACTTTATTTAAAGCTCTTGTAGGTCAATTACCAATTGAACACGGTAAAATTCGTTTTGGTAGTCACGTAGAAATGGCCTACTACGATCAAGAACATGAATCTTTAAATTATAATAAAACGATTTTTGATGAAATCAGTGATTGTTATCCACGTATGACCAATCAAGAAATTAGAAGTACTCTTGCTATGTTTAACTTTAGAGGCGATGATGTCTTTAAAGATATTGCAATGCTTTCAGGCGGAGAAAGAGGACGTGTTGTTTTAACCGAAGTTTTATTAAAACAAGCCAACTTCTTAATTCTAGATGAACCAACCAACCACTTAGATATTTCTTCCAAAGAAGTTTTAGAAGAAGCTTTAAGAAGTTTTGAAGGAACAATTTTATTTATTAGTCATGATCGTTATTTTATTAATAAAATTGCGACTCGTGTAATTGAAGTACAAAAAGATCAATGTCTTTCTTATAATGGTAATTATGATGATTATTTAAATCAAAAAACACCTGTTGTTGAAACAACACAAAAAGTGGTTACCGAAGCTAAACAAAGACAGATCATTGATAAAAAAACAAAGAATGAAATTAAAAAACTTGAAAGAACCATTGATTCTTTAGAAAAAGAAATCAATTCTTTAAAAGAAGAACTTACAAGTGAAGAAGTCATGAATAATTATAAAAAATATAATGAAATTACGGATTCTATTGAAGAAAAAGAAATGGAATTAATGGAAATCATGGAAAAATGGGAACAGTTACAAGCTTAACTGTTCCTTTTTTTCATAATATAAAAAAAATCAATAATTTAATATTATTTATGTATAATAGCCTTGAATTTAAGGAGGATATTTAAAATATGTTACACAAAAGTTTAAAACCATTCCCTAAAGATTTCCTTTGGGGAGCAAGTACAAGTGCTTATCAAGTAGAAGGTGCATGGAACCAAGATGGAAAAGGAGAAAGTGTCTGGGATGTATATACTAAGTTACCTGGAAAGACATATAAGGGCACTAATGGTGATGTAGCTGTTGATCACTATAATAGATACAAAGAAGATGTAGCTTTAATGGCT
>ERZ780228.1506-NODE-1506-length-14395-cov-2.468131_pt1 | contig 14395 bp, 13 predicted proteins | sample MGYA00511015_ERZ780228 | MGnify/ENA primary metagenome ERZ780228 (study PRJEB29588, sample SAMEA2161897) | human gut metagenome | biome: human gut; feature: human-associated habitat; material: faeces | place: Denmark | collected 2008/2010 ...
GCCTACCTGCTGCTGTTTGTCTTCGGCGGTTACCTGTTCTATTCGGCGATGTTCGCCGCGGTGGGTTCGGCCGTGGACAGCATCCAGGATGCGCAGCAGTTGCAGACGCCGATCACGATTCCGATCATCCTCGCCCTGCTGGTGATGATATCGGTCGTGAACGACCCCAACTCGCAGATGGCCTTCTGGTTCTCGATGATCCCCTTCACGTCGCCCGTGGTGATGATGGCGCGTATCCCTTACGGCATCCCCCTGTGGGAGATAATCCTCTCGCTGGTGATCCTCTACGCCTCGTTTACGGCGATGGTGTGGTTTGCGGCGAAGATCTATCGCGTGGGTATCTTCATGTACGGCAAAAAGCCGACGTTCAAGGAGCTGTACAAGTGGATGCGGTATAAGTATTAGTCCGCACCGCGAAACGCGGAATAATCGGGCCGTACGTTGTCGTGCGGCCCGGTTTGTTTTCGTGCTGCCGGGCCGTCCGCCCCGTGCGAAATCGGCGGGTGCCGGGATTTTCCCGGTTTTTACTATCTTTGGGGGTATGAAAGAGTCGAAATTCGTCAAAACCAAGATCGTCGCGGGCTATGTCATCCTGATTGCCGTATGCGTCCTTTCAGTCGGGTATGTTTACCGTGCGGTGGTGCGTTTTTCGACCTCCGACGGCAGTTATTCGCTGCTGCACACCAAGCGCAATGTCGTGGGACAAACCCTCTACCACCTCTACCAGGCCGAGAGTTACGGCCAGCTGATGATCGCCGGATACAAGTCTTACGAGGCGCGGTACAAACGTGAATTGCGCACCGTGCGCGGCTATATCGACTCGTTGCGCAACCTGGCCGGGGAGCAGGATTCGCTCCAGACGATGCGCCTGGACAGCATTGTGAGGCTGCTGGGCGACAAGGAGCGGCGGACGATGAACCTGCGGCGGACGATCCGTTCGGCGGCTACGGCCAGCCTGCTGGACAAGAATATCCGCGAGCTGATCGGCCCGGCGGACAGTGTGGACAGCGTGGGGGTTCTGCGCGACAGCGTGTCGGTGCGTACGGTGGTGCAGGATACGCTGTCCGTGGCGGTGCCGCGGCGCAAGCGCAATTTCTTCCGCCGTTTCGCCGACCTGTTCAGTCCTCCCAAAGAGGATTCGAGCATCGTGATCTCCCACCGTGAGCGGGTCGTCGATTCGCTCCCCGCGACGGCCGTGAAGGATACGATCGCCATCGTCCTCAGGACGTTGCAGGATCGGGTGACCAGCGACCGCATCGGCATTTACGACCGGGCGTGGGACGAAGGGATGCGCCTCCGCTACAGCAACGAACTGGTGAATACGAAGATTTACCGCCTCATCATGGATTTCGAAGCCGAGGATACGGCGTTCCTGCTGGGCAAGATCGACCAGACGGAGGCTATCCGTCGCCGGTCGTCGTACGTGCTGGGCGGTATCGCCGCCGTCGCCGTCGTGCTGATGCTGTTGTTCGTGGGTATCCTGCTGCGGGATATCAACCGCAGCAACCGTTACCGGAGGGCGCTCGAACGGGCCAACCGCGACAACGAGGCGCTGCTGGCGGCGCGTGAGAAACTGATGCTGGCCATCACGCACGACATCAAGGCGCCGCTGGGGTCGGTGATGGGGTATATCGATCTGCTTTCGCGCCTCACCACGGGCAAACGAGAGGGACTTTACCTGCACAATATGAAGGAGTCGTCGGAGCACCTGCTGGCGCTGGTCAACAGCCTGTTGGACTTCTACCGGCTCGATATCAACAAGGTCGACGTCGACAACGTGGCGTTCTGCCCGGCACAACTGTTCGAGACGATCCGCGAGGGGTTTGCGGCCATGGCCCAGGCAAAGGGCATCGCCCTGGTGCTCGAAGCCGGGCCGGGGGCCGGGGACGAGGTGATGGGCGATCCTTTCCGGATCCGCCAGGTTGCCGATAACCTGATATCCAATGCGCTGAAATTTACGGACGAGGGCAGTGTGACGATCCGGGCCGACGTCGTGGAAGGACGGCTGGTATTCTCCGTGCGGGCGGGGCATCGGCCGCGAGGAGAAAGAACGCATTTTCCAGGAGTTCGTACGCCTGCGTTCGGCGCAGGGCGTCGACGGGTTCGGTCTGGGGCTTTCGATCGTCGACCGTCTGGTAAAACTGCTCGGCGGCAGCATCTCGCTCGAAAGCCGCCTGGGCGAGGGCAGTAAGTTCATCGTCTCGGTACCGGTAGGCCGCAGCAGCGGGAAGAAACCCGACGGCCCGCAGCAGCCTGCCCGCACGGCCGCCCGCCCGGACTTGAAGGTACTGCTGATCGACGACGCCCCGCTGCAACTGGAGATGACTGCCGGGATGTGCCGCCAGGCCGGGGTGGCTGCCGAGTGCTGCCAGTATCCCGAATATGCCGCCAAACTGGTGGCCGAAGGGGTGTTCGACGCTGTTTTTACCGATATACAGATGCCGTCGGCCGACGGGTTTAGCGTATTGGCCGCGGTGCGCGGGGTCGACTCTGCAATTCCCGTGGTGGCCGTTTCGGCGCGCGGGGAGATGGATGCCGGGGATTTCTCGGCACGCGGGTTCGCGGGATGCCTGCGCAAGCCGTTTACGGCGAATGAACTGGTTGCCGTGCTGAACACCGTCTGCGGCGCGGATGCCGCGGTGGCGCCCGTCGGGTGCGGGGTTGCCGCGGCCGGGGCGGAACAGGCGGACGGAGTGGATTTCAGCGCTCTGACGGCCTATGCGGGTGACGACACGGCGGCGGCACGGGGAATTCTGGAATCCTTCGCAGAGCAGGGCGCGGCCAACTGTGCCCTGCTGGAGCGGGCGTTGGACGAAGGCGATACGGCGGCACTGAAAGCCGTGGCGCACAAGATGACGCCGATCTTCACGATGCTCGGGGCCGTGCAGGTGGCGGCGGCGCTGCGGACGGCGGAAAGCTGGGAAGGCCCCCTGACCGACACGTTATGCCGGGAGGTACGCACGGCGGCAGAAAATATCCGTGCGATTATCGCGGAAGCGCAAAAAAAGGTATCTTTGTCGTGAATATGGAACGGATTCTGATCGTAGACGACGACATCACCTTCGGCCTGATGCTCAAGACCTGGCTCTCGAAAAAAGGGTTCGGGACACAGACCGCAGCCAGTGCGGCGGCAGCCCGGACGGCTCTTGCGGAAGGAGGGTTCTCGCTCGTGCTGAGCGATATGCGGTTGCCCGACGAGGACGGAATCGCCCTTTTGCAGTGGATGTCGGGGCAGCGGATCGAAGTGCCCGTGATCGTAATGACGAGCTATGCCGAGATCCAGAACGCCGTGCGCTGCATGAAACTCGGCGCCCGCGACTACGTCGCCAAACCCGTCAATCCCGACGAATTGCTGAAAAAGATCCGCGAGGCGCTTGATGCCCCGGCGCCCGTGGGCGATGTCCCCCCGGTAACGCCGGAAAAGGCGCCGGAGACTTCCCGGGCTGCGGGCGGGGATATACCCAACTATATCGAGGGGCAGAGCGATGCCGCGCGGCAGCTCTACGAATATGTGCGGCTCGTCGCGCCGACGAACATGTCGGTCTTGGTGAACGGCGCCAGCGGCACGGGCAAGGAACATGTGGCGCAGCTGATCCACCGCCAGAGCAAGCGCGCCGGAAAGCCGTTCGTGGCGGTCGATTGCGGCGCCATTCCGCGCGACCTGGCTGCTTCGGAGTTCTTCGGCCATGTCAAGGGGTCGTTCACGGGGGCTGTCGGCGATAAGACGGGCGCCTTCGAAGCGGCCAGCGGCGGCACGCTCTTTCTGGACGAGGTGGGGAACCTTACCTATGAAACCCAGGTGCAATTGTTGCGGGCCTTGCAGGAGCGCCGCATCCGTCCCGTGGGCAGTAACCGTGAAGTTGCGGTCGACATCCGGCTGGTCGCTGCGACCAACGAAGACCTTGAAGCGGCAATTGCGCGCGGGACGTTCCGGGCCGACCTCTACCACCGGATCAACGAATTTACGCTCCGTATGCCCGAAGTGAGGCAGATGCGCGAGGATATCATGCTGTATGCCGATTTTTTCCTCGACCAGGCCAACCGCCAGCTGGACAAGCATATCGTCGGGTTCGACGGCGAAGCCGCTGCGGCCATGGTGCGTTATGACTGGCCGGGAAACCTGCGGCAGATGAAAAACACGGTGATGTCGGCGACGCTGCTCTGCCGGGGCGATTATATCTCCTGCCGCGAACTGCCGGCCGAAATCGCCGGGGTTTCCGGTGCGGTTGCGGTGCCGTTGCGCAACCCGGCCGGCGAGGAGGAGCAGATACGCCGTGCCCTGGCTCTGGCCGGGGGGAACAAGTCGCAGGCCGCCAAACTGCTCGGCATCGACCGCAAGACCCTTTACAACAAATTGCACCTCTACGGGATCGAGTGATGCGCCTGCGTGTGGAATTTTTCCACATACCTGTGGCGCGATTCCACACTTTTCCACATACCGCCGATTGTGGCACGTTTTGTTAACTGCTGTAATTCAGTGGTTTTCCGTTTTCTGTCCGCATGGCACGCCTCTTGGACTTTCCAAAGTCAGAAAGGTCGACGGGACAAATTACGAACCTGAAGAAATGAAGTGGAACCTTAAATCATTAAGAGCTATGAAAAAGACAATTGTAACGATGGCAGCTTTGATGCTGATGGCTGGGAGCGCATTCGCATGCGCACAGCAACCCGAGAAGAAGGACGCCTCCGCGGCGACCGAAGCTGCGGCTCCCGCAACGGAGTCCCCGGCTACCGATGGACAGGAGAAATCGGAGTCCGGCGATGCGGATAAGACTGATTCGACTGCCGGAGAATCAGCCAAGGAGGAGAACAAGGTTGAGAGTACAAGCACAAGTGAGGGCAACTCCTCCTCCGCATCGGAAGCTTCGGCTACCTCTAAGTAAGCTTCCGGGATAATCATCAGTTAAACGATTGTTTGCCGGGTACCCCGCCTGTATGGGCGGGGTACTTTCTTTGTGCCGCCGGGGCCGGGGGAACAGCGGCCTGTGCCCCGGCATGTACGGACGCAAAAGCGGAAGCCGGGATTCCCGGCCTCCGCCTTTGCGAAAGGGTCGTCGTGCGGACTACTCCTCGATAAAGTCGATGTTCACCTGGCGCTGGAACGCCTCCTGCAACGAGATCTGCGTCTCGGTCGAGGCGACGCCCTGGATACGCAGGATACCGTCGAAAATCGTACGCATGAGGTGCTCGTTGTCCACGCAGTAGAGTTTCACGAGGATGTTGCCCGATCCGGTGATGAAATGTGCCTCCACGATTTCGGGGATCTCCTTGAGCTGTTCCACGGTCTGCTTGAGCAGCTGCGGGTCTTTGAGCGTGATGCTGATGTGGGCGCAGACGTCGAAGCCCATCATCTTGGGGTCTACGATCAGGCGGCTGCCCAGGATTACGCCCGAATCGTCGAGCTTGCGGATGCGCTGGTGGATCGCAGCACCCGAAATACCGCATTCGCGGGCGATCTCGAGGAAAGGCATGCGCGCATTCTTGATCAGGTATTTGAGGATCTTGCGGTCGATTGCGTCTAATGAGGTCTTAGGCATATGAGGATTGGTTATTTGATGACATTCAGTTCTTTGCCGACCTTGGTGAAGGCTGCGATGCAACGATCCAGCTGGTCGGTGGTATGGCCTGCCGACACCTGCACGCGGATGCGGGCCTGGCCTTTCGGCACGACGGGATAGTAGAATCCCGTGACGAATACGCCTTCGTCCTGCAGCCTGGCGGCGAAGTCCTGCGACAGCTTGGCGTCGTAGAGCATCACGGCGCAGATGGCCGACTGGGTGGGTTTGATGTCGAAGCCTGCGGCCATCATCCCCTCGCGGAAATGTTCGACATTGGCCACCAGTCGGTCGTGCAGTTCATTGCTCTCGGCGAGCATCCTGAACATCTCGATCCCGGCACCTACGACGGCGGGGGGCAGCGAGTTGGAGAAGAGGTAGGGGCGCGAACGCTGGCGCAGCATGTCGATGATCTCCCTGCGGCCGGTGGTGAAGCCGCCTACGGCGCCGCCGAAGGCCTTGCCCAGCGTGCCCGTCAGGATGTCGACCTGGCCGCGGCGGTCGTAGAGTTCGGTGATGCCGCGGCCGGTTTTACCCAGCACGCCTGCCGAGTGGCACTCGTCGACCATGACCAGAGCGTCGTATTTCTCGGCCAGGGCGCAGATTTCGTCGAGCGGGGCGGCATTGCCGTCCATCGAAAACACGCCGTCGGTGCAGATGATGCGGAAACGCTGTGCCTGCGCCTTCTTGAGGCACTCCTCCAGGTCGGCCATGTCGGCATTGGCGTAACGGTAACGTACGGCTTTGCAGAGACGCACGCCGTCGATGATCGAGGCGTGGTTCAGGGCGTCGGAGATGATGGCGTCCTGCTCGCCGAAGAGCGGTTCGAAGACACCCCCGTTGGCATCGAAACAGGCGGCGTAGAGAATCGTGTCCTCCGTGCCGAAATAGTCGGCAATGGCCTTTTCGAGCTCCTTGTGGATGTCCTGGCAGCCGCAGATGAAGCGCACCGACGACATGCCGTAGCCGCGGCTGTCCATGGCTTTTTTCGCCGCCTCGATCAGGCGCGGGTTGTCCGAAAGCCCGAGGTAATTGTTGGCGCAGAAGTTTAGCACCTTACGACCTGCAACTTCGATCTCCGCACGTTGCGGCGAAGTAATGACCCGTTCGCTCTTGTAGAGCCCTGCAGCCTTGATTTCAGCAAGTTCTTGCTGCAGATGTTCTTTGATTTTTCCGTACATATCCGTTAATGTTTTGATGAATTTCCGGTGTGTGAGGTGTCAATCTGTTAGCAAATATACGATTAATTTTCGAAAACAGCCACCGCCCTCCCGCTTTTTTCCATGTCGGGGTTACAATTTGTTAGCTTCCGTGGCCGGGACGGACTTTCCCCCGCTCCTGGCAGGCCGTCGGGCGATCCCCGGGTACGGCGTCCCGCCGCATGTCCCGGCCGTAGCCGCAGGGCAGGCCGGAAGCCCTCCGGGAAAGGATTTTCCGGCGGCGGCCGAGGTTTTCGGGGCTAATTGGCGGACGAGCGTATTTTTTTGATATATTTGTAGTTCGAATAAAAACCGTCAACTTATGAAAAAATCGTGTGTTTTGGTCAGCGGCGGCGCCGGTTATATCGGTTCGCACACCGCCGTGGAATTGATCGGTGCGGGGTACGACGTGGTGATCGTCGACAATCTCTCGAACAGCGACATGGATGCAGTCGAGGGCGTGCGCAGGATCACGGGCGTCGACGTCCCGTTTGAAAAGGCCGACTGCTGCGACCGCGACGCCTTTGCCCGGGTGTTCGAAAAATACGACTTCGATTCGGTAATCCATTTCGCGGCGTCGAAGGCCGTGGGCGAATCGGTGAGCAAACCGTTGGAATATTACCGCAACAACCTCATGTCGTTCATGAACGTCATCGGCCTGATGCGCGAGTACGGGCGGCAGAACATCGTCTTCTCGTCGTCGTGCACCGTCTACGGCGAGGCCGACGTGCTGCCCGTCACGGAGCAGACGCCCCGCAAGCCCGCCACGTCGCCCTACGGCAACACGAAGCAGATGTGCGAGGATATCCTGCGCGACTCGCTGGCCGCCTACGAGGGGCTGAAAGGCATTGCGCTGCGTTATTTCAACCCGATCGGGGCGCACCCGTCGGCGCTGATCGGCGAGCTGCCGCGCGGCGTGCCGCAGAACCCGGTGCCCTACATTACGCAGACCGCCGCAGGCATCCGCGAATGCCTGTCGGTGTTCGGGGACGACTACCCGACGCCCGACGGCTCGAACATCCGCGACTATATCGACGTGGTAGACCTGGCGAAGGCGCATGTGGCGGCGATCCGGCGCATGATCGAGGACAGGAACAAGGCACGGTACGAGGTCTTCAACATCGGCACGGGACGCGGGGTTTCGGTGCTGGAGCTGGTTCGCAAGTTCGAAGAGGTGAACAATCTGAAACTCAACTATAAGATCGTCGGCCGCCGTGCGGGCGACATCGTGGCCATCTGGGCCGATCCGTCGTATGCCAACAACGAACTGGGCTGGCGGGCCGAGCGCTCGCTCGACGAGACACTCGCGGCAGCCTGGAAATGGGAGAAGCATATCCGCGGCATCGAATAGCGCAATGCACTGCCGCAAACCCGAAAGGGACGGATCCGCACCGGATTCCGTCCCTTTCCCGTAAATACGCTTATGGTGTTTGTATTTACTTTCTGCGCCGTATGTTGTCGGTGAGCGATTCGACCCTGCAAGGGCCGTCGTACGTTATCCGGGCGGCTGTCGAAGCATTTATCCGCAGGGTGCCCGAGCACCACACGTCGGCCTTGGCATAGTTCGATACGGTCAGGTCGTAATCGGCGACCCGCAGCTCGGGGGCGCTGAACACGGCTCCGGACGATACCCTGACCGCGGCGCTGGCGACCTGTGCCGACCCTTTCAGGTTGATCTTGCCGTAACTGCCGACTTCCGCCTCGAGCGAATTCCCGCTGAACGTGCCGCTGAACGAGCCGCCGCTGCTGACGGTCAGTTTCGCCTGCCGGCTGTTCACCGTCACCGCGCCGGGGAATTTGGCGTAGCTGTCGACGCTCAGCGTCAGTGCATCCGAGAACAGCGTACTGCTGACACTGGCGCCGCTGCTGATCTTGAGCGTCAGGACGGAAGCTTTGATGTCGTTCGAGAACTTGGCGTAGCTCCCGACCGTAACTTGGCAGTTGTTGCGGCAGTCGACGGGCGCCTGTGCCGACCCGTAGCTCGAAACCCGCAGCTCGCAGTCGTTGCAGCGTACCGAGCCCGAGAATTTGCCGTAGCTCGACACGTTGAGCTGGGCGGTACCCGGGGTGTCGATGTCGGCGATGACCGATCCGTAGCTCGAAACGGAAACCGCGACCGAGGGCCCTTTCAGCGGCAGCTTGCAGGTCACCTTGCCGTAGGAGCCGGCCGATATCTGGCGCAGGGCGGCCGACGCGGGAACGACGACCGAAACCGAAATGTTCTCCGTATTGTTGGCGTTGACGCGGAATTTCAGCGTCCCGCCGTCGCGCTCGAGCACCAGGTAGTCGATCACATTGTCGTCGGCCGTCACGCTGATGGTTCGGGCCGTGGGGCTGACCGTGACGTCGAAGAACGCCGCGGCCGAAATGCCCGTGTAGTCGCCCGCCTTGCCCCAGTCCTGCGTCACCATGCGCCCGCTGCCTTTCAGCCGCGTGTTCTGGTTGCGGCGGCGGTCGACGGCGGCACGTTTGATGTTGGTGCCGATTTCGCCCTCCGTGTTGTAGAGGCGGCGGATCTGCTCGGCGGTGAGCACAGCGGCGAATTTGTCCACGTAGTCGCGTTTGACCTGCGCCGTGGCGGCGATGTTCGAGAGCTTGGTTTTGAGTCCCTGCCGTTGAGCGGCCTCGTCCGTTCCCGCATCCGGGGTATTGACGGCCTTGTCGAGCGCCTCGCGGTAGGCTTTGTAGAGCGGTTCGAACTCCTTGCGCTGGCGCGAGGTAAGCCCCAGTTCGCGCACGACCTGCTCGCGGGCGGCCTTGTTCAGCTCTTCGATCGACTGGTTGGCGACGGCCCTGCGGGCCTCGGCCATGGCACGGTCGATCTGGCGGTCGGTGGCGTTTACGGCGCGGCGCGCTTCGGACAAGGCCCGGGAGACCTCCCGGTCGGCCGCGTTGCCGGCCGTGTTGACGATAGCCCGGGCTTCGGCCAGAAGCTGTTTCAGTTCGTCACCGGCGGGCGCGGCCTTGCCTGCGAGGGCGAAGAGGAGCGCGCAAAGAAAAGTGAGGAGTTGTTTCATAGCGCATGGAATTTTAAAGTTGCTGGTTGTAGAGTATGTCGTCGTAGTTCTCCGCCGCAGCCTGTTGCAGGGTTTCGGTCGGGGTTGTGGCGAGCATCTGCTCGATGTCCGGCAGCGGGGCCTCGGCGCGGTGGCTGAGGTGTCCGGAGAGGAGGATGCCCGTTGCCAGGAGGGCTGCCGCGACACTCACCCCTGCCGCCAGGTAAAGCCGGCGGGTGCGGGCAGCGGGTGCGGGCCGTGCCGCCGTATTGCGCAGGATGCGTTCGTGCAACGCTTCGAGGCGATGCTCAGGCAGGTCGTAAGGCAGCCGCCTGCCGATATTTCCGAATTCGTGGTTCATAGTTCCCGTGTTAGTTTCTCTTTCAGTTTCTGTACCGCATGGTGGTAATTGACCTTGAGCGTCTCTTCGCGCTGCCCCAGCACGCGGGCGATCTCTCCGTAGGGCATCCGGTCATAGTAGCGGAGGTTGAAGACCAGCCGTTGCTTGAGCGGCAGCTCCAGGATCGCCTGCTGGAAACGTACCAGCGTCCGGTCGGCATCCTCGCCGCACTCCTCCGCCACGCGGCTTGCCAGGATGCGGCTTACGTCGTCGAGCGAGGAGAAGAGCCCCGGCCTGCGCCGCCGCAGCATCGTCAGTGCGGTGTTCGTGGCGATGCGGTAGAGCCATGCCCCCAGTTCCCCGGCTCCGCCCCGGAAGGTGCCGATCTTGTCGTAGGCGCGGATGAAGGTTTCCTGTACCACATCCTCGGCATCCTCGTGGACGACGACCAGCCGTCGTGCGTGCCAGTAAAGCGGCCGCAGGTATGCCCCGACCAGACGGTCGAACGCCCCGCGCCGGGTGGCGGGATTGCGTAGCGCCGAGAGTTCTTCTGCGGGTATGTCGCGGGTCTCTTCCATGAGGGTTTGTCTGTAAGACGCGTTAAAGTTGCAAAAGTTAAATCCCAAACCGAAATTTTTTTGCCCGGAAACGAATTTTTTACGGTTGATTTTTGATTCTTAATATTTTACCTTATCTTTGCGATCCGAAACAGGCGGAATTGGGGCGCGGCTTGCGTGGCGGGGCTGAGAACCGCCGGTGGTAACACATTAAAAAACAAACGTATTATGAAAACTATCTCTGTAAAGGCCGTTAAGCGTGATGAGTACGGCAAGAAAGCGGCCAAGGCCGTACGCCGCGAGGGTATGGTACCCTGCGTACTGTCGGGCAACGGCGAGTCGGTTTCCTTCTCGGTAGACCCCCGCGAGATCAAGGCCCTGATCTACACCCCCAACTCTTACATCGTCGAGTTCGATTTCGACGGCAAGAAAGAGCAGGCCGTGCTGCGTGAGGCGCAGTTCCACCCCATCCGCGAGCAGATCCTCCACCTCGATTTCTACCGCATTGCCGAGGGTAAACCCGTATCCATCGCCATTCCGGTACGCCTGACGGGTAACGCCGAAGGTGTGAAGGTCGGCGGTAAGCTGACGCTGTCGGCCCGTAAGCTCGTCGTGAGCGCGCTGGTCGAGAACCTGCCCGACGAACTGGTCGTGGACGTAACCGAACTGGGTGTCGGCAAGACCATCTTCGTAGGCGACCTTGCATTCGAGAACCTGAAATTCGTCACTCCGGCTTCGACGGCCGTCTGCGCAGTGCGCGTGACCCGTGCATCGCGCGGTGCGGCGGCACAAGCCTAACCGGTAGCGTATGAAATACCTTATTGTTGGGCTGGGAAATATCGGCGCCGAATATGCCGGAACCCGGCACAACATCGGATTCAAAGTGTTGGACGCCCTCGCCGAGGCGTCCAACGCTGTTTTTACGACGGCGCGTTACGGCGATGTGGCCGAGTTGAAGCATAAGGGGCGTACGCTGATCCTGCTGAAACCCTCGACCTACATGAACCTTTCGGGCAAAGCCGTCCGTTACTGGATGGAGGCCGAGAAGATCGCCCCGGAAAACCTGCTGGTGGTTTCGGACGACATTGCGCTGCCGTTCGGCACGCTGCGTATGCGTCCCCGGGGGAGTGCCGGGGGGCACAACGGGTTGAAGAATATCGCCGAGCTGCTGGGAACGGAGGACTACGCCCGGATGCGCTTCGGCGTGGGCGGGGATTTCCCCAGGGGCCACCAGGTCGACTATGTGCTGGGGGAGTGGTCGGACGAGGAGCGCAAGGCGCTGCCCGAGCGGCTCAAGGTGTTCGGCGACGCGATCCTTTCGTTCACGACGATCGGGTTGGAACGGACGATGAATTTCTTCAACAAGAAGTAAATAAACGGTTAAAAAAGAGCCGATAGGCTCGAAATAAAAAACGGACGGATATCGTGCTTGCATGATGATCCGTCCGTTTTGGCGTTTTATCCCGTGGGGATTTTCAACTGTTTGCCGATCCTGCCATAGAAAACCACGCCGCAGGTTCTGGGTGCCGCGGATGCGCGCAAATTCCGACCGGACGACTTCGAGCCTCCTGTTCCTCGTCGTAATAAGCTTCGGTCTGGCGGACGGTCAGGGCTTATCCCCGACGTCCGGATGCAGGAACGTGCCGGCGAAACCTGCCGCAGCCCAGATGAAACAGGACAGCGCCAGATAGCCCCTTGCCGTGCGCAGGGTGCCGAGCGCCTGCCCGCCCGGGATGCGGAGCCCCAGCAGCAGAGCGCCCAGGGCGGCGGCTACGGACGACGACGCGAAGGTCAAGAGTTCGTATGGGGAGACACCGGACATGCTGGCCTACTCGTCCCCGTCGTAGTAGATTCCGTCCATCAGCCCGTCCAGTTCGCGGCGCTCCTTTTTGGTCGGGCGCCCCGTACCGCGGTCGCGGAAGACGAAGATCGTTTCGCGCGGGATGCTGAGCTTGTCCAGCTCCTCCTGCGGGGTGATGTTGAGGCAGTACAGGGGGACATTCTTGGCCGGCTGGCGGCTCGACACGAGGTCGAGCACCCGGTAGGAGTAGGTCACCTGCATCTTGCGCACGGCGATCACGTCGCCGACCTTCACTTCGCGCGAGGGTTTGGCGGCGGAGCCGTTTACCGTGACTTTGTTGTTGCGGATGGCATCCGCGGCGTCGCTGCGGGTTTTGAACACCCGCACCGCCCAAAGGTATTTGTCGAGTCTTATGTCGTCCATGGCCGTGTTATTTTTCGTAAATGGATTCGCTGCGGGGCGTATCGTGCGACTGTTCGTCGTTCTGGCGGCTGACGCTGAGGATCATGCCCAGCGCGATGGTGGTGAAGATGGTCGACGAGCCGCCGCGCGAGATCAGCGGCAGCGTCTGTCCCGTTTCGGGGATCAGGTTGACGGTCACCATGATATGCAGCAGCGCCTGGCAGGTTATCAGCAGGGCGAGCCCCAGTACCAGCAGCCCCGGGAATGCCGTCCCGCAGCGGCGGAATATCTCGATGCCCCGGAAGAATATCCACAGGTAGAGCATCAGCAAGGCCAGTGCCAGTACGATGCCGTATTCCTCGACGAAGAAGGCGTAGGCATAGTCGCTTTCGGGATGGATCATCTCGACGCGCATGGCGCTCTGTCCGGCGCCTTCGCCGAAGACCCCGCCGTTGTGAATGGCGATCATCGACCGCTCGGTGTCGGTGAGGTGCTCGATCGGTTTTTCGGTCTGCGAGCGTGTCCAGAGATGGATCCATGTCGAGACGCGCCCTTCGGCAGTCTCGCTGCGCCCCAGGTTGAGGGTCATGATGAAGACGATGCCGATGCAGGCCAGCCCGATGAGTTTCACCAGTTCGCCCAGCCGGACGCGCCCGATGAGCATCATGACCCACGAGGCCATGAAAACCAGTACGGCCGAGGAGGTGTGGGCCGGGAAGATCACCGCGCACGAGACCACGACGGGCATCAGGATCGGCCATGTCCCCTCGCGCCAGATGCGGCGCTGTTCGCGCGACGAACGCCACGTCCAGAATTTGAGCGACGGGACGATGCGTATTTTGTCGATCTTCGACTGCCGTCCGGCCAGTTGCCGGGCCAGGAACAGTACCGTGGCGACCTTCAGCGCCTCGGAGGGCTGGAACTGGAACGGCCCGAGGGGTATCCAGCGGGCGGCGCCGTTGGTCGTGGCGCCGATGAAATAGACGGCGACGGTGAGTGCGACCGAAAGGAAATAGACGGGGCGGGATAACAGGTTGTAAATCCGGCAGTTGATCTTCTGCACGGCAACCAGGATGATGAGGCTGACGACGAGGATGATGAGTTGCTGGCGCAGGAAATGGGCCGTGGTACGCGCCGTGTGGGCGTCGTAGGCCATCTTGGCCGTCGACGAGTAGACCACCAGCACGGAAATCACCGCCAGCGCCGCGACGATGATCCACAGGACGCGGTCGCCGGTAAAGAGCCGGAACTTGTGTTTTTCGGGGGCTTCGGGGGTTTCGCAGGCGCTCTCCCCGGCATCGGTGCCGCGCACGCCGCGGCGTCGGGGCGCGTCCTGCGCCCCGGTCTTCCCGTCCGCTGCGCGGGGGGATTTCCCGGGCGCTTCCGTCCAGGGCTCCTGCGCCGGCCCTTCGTCCTGCGTGTATTTCCGTTCGCCGAGCTTCATCGTGCTATGCCTTTTCGTTTACCCACGCCTTGAACAACTCGCCGCGGTTTTCGTAGTTTTTGAAGAGGTCGAAACTCGCGCAGGCGGGCGAGAGCAGCACC
>ERZ780228.1507-NODE-1507-length-14383-cov-67.778057_pt1 | contig 14383 bp, 8 predicted proteins | sample MGYA00511015_ERZ780228 | MGnify/ENA primary metagenome ERZ780228 (study PRJEB29588, sample SAMEA2161897) | human gut metagenome | biome: human gut; feature: human-associated habitat; material: faeces | place: Denmark | collected 2008/2010 ...
CAATCTTGATTTTGTATGCGAGCCGGGTGACTTTGAGGTGATGATTGGCAGAAGTAGCCGGGACGTAAAGAAAGCAGCGTTCAAGTTACTCTAACTGATTCCCAAGGCGGCAATATGCAACATTCGAGCCACTGCGTTGAGATGGCATTGTTGCTGCATATTGTCTACATCTTCACTGCAAACGTTTTGCAGTATTTGCTTGATATATAATCTATCGTATAATTGCAATCGGTTATGGAAATCTTGTGGTCGGATTTGAAACAGTGAAAGGTATGACGTTCTTGAATGGGATAAAGTTATTTAGAATAGGATAAGAACTCCTTTTCTTTTCTATCTTCTTGCTCTATTATATGAATACTACCTAAATATTTATTGTACTTCTATCTTCTTTATAATCTGTTGTTTATGTGATGCAGTAGTAGCAATGATGTACCCCTCCGGTGAACTGTGGTATTCTTATGGTAGTTTATTTTTTTGACGTACATAAACTTCTCCGGTATGTTTGCAAAAGAATTTTAAATCAATACAAAATGAAGAAAAATCTACTAATTACGTGTGTGATGTTATTGTTTGCCATTACTTCGATGGCACAGAACAAAATTACGATTTCGGGTGTCGTTACGGATAAGACAGGCGAAACTGTTATCGGTGCTTCTGTTCGTGTAAAAGGGCAGGAGAGTAAAGGTAGTATTACTGATATGAATGGTAAATATCAGATTATTGATGTGGCATCTAATGCTACCTTGATTTTTAGTTATATAGGTATGCGTGAGCAGGAGATTGCCGTAAATGGGCGTTCAACTATTAATGTGAAGATGGAAGAAGACAGCCAGCTCATTGATGAGGTGGTTGTAGTTGGCTATGGTAGTGCTAAGAAACGCGACTTGACCGGCTCTATCGTTACTGTGAAAGCGGATGAGATTGCATCTAAGCCTTCTACCAATCCACTGGCATCCATACAGGGTAAGGTTGCCGGTGTACAGGTGGTGAATACGGGCCGTGCAGGACAAGACCCTGAAATCCGTGTTCGCGGTACGAACTCCATTAACGGTTTCAAACCCCTTTATGTGGTAGATGGACTGTTTACGGACAATATCAATTATCTGAACACTGCGGATATTGAATCTATGGAAATTTTGAAAGATCCTTCTTCTTTGGCTATTTTCGGTGTGCGTGGTGCCAATGGTGTAATCATCATTACTACTAAAAGAGCAAAAATAGGGAAGACGATGGTTAACATCAACTCTTCAGTGGGTTGGAAGGTTATTTATGACCGTGTAGGTGTGACGAATGCCGAAGAGTTTAAGATGCTGTACAACGAGCAGTTGATATCTCAAGGAAGCGACCCTTATGATTATACTCAATGGACTGGTAATACTGATTGGCAGGATGAAATATTCCAGACAGGTTTTCTGACCAATAACAATGTGAGCATTACGGGTGCAACGGATAAGAGCAAGTTTTATTTGGGTTTGGGTTACGTCATGGAAGAAGGTTCCATTAAAACGGAAAAGCTCAATAAGTTTACCGTAAACTTGAACAGTGAATATAGCGTAACCGATTTTCTGCGTTTTGGTTTCCAGCTTAATGGAGTTCGTGCCAAGTATCCTGATGCAAAGGGTGTGGATGGTGCTTTGAAGGCTGCTCCTATTGCTCCTACTCATGACCTTGAATCGGGACTGATACATACGCTGCCTGACTTCCAGCGTGCACAAGTGTGGAATCCTCTCATTGAAACAGAGCTGCGCGGTGCTCACAACAAGTCTGAAAACTATCGTGTGGCAGGTAATGTGTTCGGAGAGATAGATATTCTGAAGAACCTTACGTTCAAAGCAACTTTCTCTATGGACTATGCTTCCAGTCAGGGACGTTCATATTCTCCGCTGATTTATGTTTATAATCCCGATGTGGAGGGGGGGAAAGAACGGTTGACTGAAAGAGAAAGTGTGAACCAAAGCAAGTCTACTTCTCTTGCTGCACAGTCTGACTATGTGTTGACTTATCTCGGACAGTTTGGCAATCATGGATTGACATTGACTGCCGGTCTTACAACCAATTACAATGAGTCTTCCAGTTTGAGTGGTGGACGCAGTCAGCTTGCGGGCTACGGCATTTTGGTGGGCGACGACCCGGACAGATGGTGGCTCTCTACCATCGACGATGTATCTACGGCAACTAATGGCGGTTCTCAAAGTGACAGATTTACCATGTCTTATTTGTTCAGAGCATTGTATAACTACAAGAATCGTTATTTATTTAATGCTTCTTTCCGTAGGGACGGCTCATCTGTTTTCTATAAGACAGGTAATACTTGGGACAACTTTTACTCTTTCGGTGCCGGTTGGGTAATGACCGAAGAGAAGTTTATGCAGAATCAGAATGTAATTAACTTCTTGAAGTTGAAAGGCTCTTGGGGTGTGTTGGGCAGTCAGAATACCGGTTCCAGTTATCCGGCATACGCTACCATTGTTAGTTCGGGATCAGCTGTATTCGGTGACAATATCATTGCGGGTAAAGGCCCTAACAAACTGATTTCACCTACTTTGGGATGGGAACGTAATTATTCATGGGAAGTAGGTTTTGACATGCACATGTTCAATAATCGTTTGCAGCTTTCTCCGGTTTATTATAACAAAACAACAAAAGATATGTTGACTTCCATTCCGGGGATTGCAGGTACTGTTCCCGGATTACAGAATGTGGGTGAGATTCGCAACCGAGGTTTTGAACTCAGCGCTTCTTGGAACGACAAGATTGGGGAAGATTGGAGATATGGATTAGGTGCTAATCTGAGCACTATTGATAACAAGGTGCTTTCATTGGTAAACAAAGACTATAATATTATCAGTGGCCCCTCACGTGTTTCCGAAGGTTATCCGATTGGCTATTTCTATGGTTACAAGGTTGAGGGTGTATATCAGAACGAAGACGACATTCGTTTCTCTCCGATTAACTCGGTTGGCTCGGTAACACCGGGTGACTTGAAATTCGCTGATGTTGACGGTAATGGCAAAATTACTGATAATGACCGTACAATGATAGGTAACCCTACTCCTGATTTTACTTACGGTTTTAATGTTAATTTGGGTTGGAAGAATCTGGACTTGACTGTTGACATGATGGGTGTTTATGGAAACGAGATTTACCGTAATTGGGGAAGCAGTAGCTATGCACAACTGAATTATCGCACAGAGCAATTGAATCGTTGGCATGGAGAGGGCACTTCCAATTGGGAGCCCTTGCTCGACCCTTCACACAAAATAAATCAGGAGGCTTCCACGTATTTCATCGAAGATGGCAGTTTCTTCAGAATCCGTAATGTCGAATTGGGGTATAACTTTGACAAACGACTGTTGAATCGTATCAAGGTACAGTCACTGCGTCTTTACACTAATGTGCAGAATCCCAAGACCTGGAGCCGTAATGGAGGATATACTCCGGAAGTGGGCGGAAGTGCTATTTCGTTTGGTATTGATGGTGGAGGCTATCCTATGCCTACAGTTTATACGATTGGTTTTAATTTGACTTTCTAAAATTATATAGAGACAGACTATGAAGAAGATATTTTATTATATAGCATTTTTAGCAGTAAGCTTTGCACTAACTTCGTGTGAGGATATGTTTGATAGAAAACCGCTTGGACAACAGACAGAGGATGATTTGACTGGTGGTACTTATGAAACACAGGTTTTTAATATGTATGCCAAGTTGCGCGGTTTTCATTTGACAAGCGGCAATACTGCATTGGCAATCCACGGTATGCGTTCTGAGGACGCAGAGAAAGGAAGTACATTGTCCGATGGAGCAGCTACCGGCAAGATGTTCGATGACTTTGAATATTTGGCAAGTAATGGGATGATTAAGAGTTATTGGAATGATAACTATTCATTGATACATAAGGTAAATGATTTGCTTGATGAGATGAGCCAAAATCCGTCATTGACAGAAGGTGACCTCGTCAATAAGGGGGAAGCTTTGTTTGTACGTGCTTTCTGTTATTTCAACCTTGTACGCGCTTTTGGTGAAGTGCCTTTGATTGACTTTAAAGTTTATGATGCAGCTGAGGCAAATGTTCCAAAGTCTTCTGTGGCAAAGATATATGAATTAATAGATTCTGACCTTACGGAAGCCGAAAACAGTCTGCCCAGAACGTGGGAGCAACTTTATGTAGGTCGTCTCACTTGGGGAGCTGCTCGTTCTCTTCATGCACGCACATACATGATGCGTAATGACTGGGGGAATATGAAGGCTGCCGCTGAAGAAGTGATTAACTCCGGTTTATATAATCTGAAAACACCTTATGAAGACATATTCCGAGAAAAAGGTGAAAACTGTAGTGAATCTGTTTTTGAATTGCAATGTACGGCAACAGAATCACAACCAGGTTCTAATGACATAGGAAGCCAGTTTGCTTCCGTTCAGGGTGTACGTGGCGCAGGCGAGTGGAATCTCGGTTGGGGGCAACACACCGCTACTCAAGAATTGGCAGATGCTTTTGAAGAGGGAGATCCGAGAAAAGACGAAACTCTGCTTTATTTTATACGCAACGGCAAGGACGATCCAGAGTCCATACCTGCTAACAAGCCTTATGGTGAGAAACCTATTTCGAATGCTGATGTTATAGCTAAATACTTTAACAAGAAGGCATATACGGACCCGGCGATGCGTTTGAAATTCACAAAGGGAGGATATTGGGTAAATATTCGTCTGATACGTTATGCTGATGTGGTATTAATGGCTTCCGAAGCTGCTTGTGAATTGGGTGATTTGTCTTCTGCCCGTAACTATTTGGAGATGGTGCGCGCTCGTGCTCGTGGCAATAATATCGGAATTCTACCGGAAGTGACGACCAACAACCAGAATGAACTGCGTGAGGCCATTCGTCATGAAAGACGTGTTGAGTTAGGTATGGAGTTCGACCGTTTCTACGACTTGGTTCGTTGGGGTATTGCTAAAGAGGTACTTCATGCGGCAGGCAAGACCGGTTATCAAGACAGACATGCTTTGTTGCCCATTCCGCAAGACGAAATTGACAAGTCGAATGGTGTATTGGTTCAAAATCCCAATTATTAATCTATAAATGTACTAACTACTTATGAAAAAATATATAGTATCTGTGGCTTCTTGCCTGTTTGCATTGTGTATGCAGTCTTGTTTTCAGGATATGGATCATCCTGCTTTCGACTACCCTGAGAGTACAGGTGAAGTACCTACTACCCCTTTGAAGATGTATCTTCCTTTTGATGAAGAGGACATTCGGGATAAAGGTGAATGGGGATTTTTGGTAGCAGATAACGGTAATGCCAAGTTTGCGGAAGACGGAATCGCTGGCATGGCCTATCAAGGTGCTGAGAATGCTTACATTTTGGCCAAGACTCCTTCTATATTGGAAAATAACATGCCCACTATCGGTGATTTGACTGTAGCTTTTTGGATGAGAACCACTAAGAATACTTCTGCGCAAGGTTTGTTCTCTATCCCTAACTCTATTAAATTCTGGGGCAACTTCGACATCTTCTTGGAGAATAATAATAGCGAGACTCAGGCATTTTTCAAGGTTCATATCTTCAATCAGACAGCAAAAGAGAATGATGAAAGATGGGTTGAGGCAAAAATAGATGATATTTTTGGTAGCGAATGGGTGCATCTGGCTTTTGTGTATGATGGCAATACTTCTACCATTACTGTTTATCGTAATGGTGAGGGTGTCTTTACCAAAGAATTGCCAGATTGTGGGAAATTGAAGTTTAATAATGTAGGCGCTTCTTTGGCTGTTGGTGCATTTCAGTTCAGCACTACTCCGAGTCTTACTTCGGGTGCAGGAGCACAAACCTGGGCAAAGAACTTTCCCGGTCAGCTTGATCAGTTCCGCTTATATGACAAGGTGTTGACGGCAACCGAAATTCAGAGTATTTACTCTGGAAAAGAATGAAGCTACACTTTAATCTGATGATAGGATGAAAGTATTATATTTCATAGTATGTCTTTTGTTGGTTGCGTGCGGTGGTGATGATCAACCTGAAGTGAATCAGCCTTTCGAGTTGAAGAATATCATTGTGGGTGACCAACAAAACCAACAGACATTTGAGAATGTTGCTCCCAATGTAGCCATTGTTTTGGAGTTCTCGGATGCTGTAGATGAGGCTTCAGCCCGTAACAATATTGCTTTGAAACATGAGGAGCTTCCCATAAGCTGCGATTATGAGTTCCTGCAAGAGAAAAAAGTATCGATGACTCCTAAGGAGGGGTTTAAAATCTTGTCATCGTATAAATTGATTGTCAATCCGGGGGTGAAATCCACTTCCGGGACACTGCTTTCCAATGGCAAGGTTTGTATGATTAAGACAGGAATGGATGATACAGATAAGTTTGAGCGTATCCCTGATGAGGACTTGTTGACATTGGTACAGAAGCAGACCTTTAAGTACTTCTGGGACTTTGGGCATGAATATTCCGGAATGGCGCGCGAACGTACTACTTCGGGCGATGTCGTTACTACCGGTGGTACCGGCTTTGGCGTGATGGCCATGCTGGTAGCTGCTGAACGGGGCTTTATTACCCGTCAGCAAGCTGTTGAACGAGTGCAGAAGATAGTTACTTTTCTTGATAAGGAATGTACGGCTTATCATGGTGCTTATGCACATTGGATAAATGGCGCAACGGGAGCAACCAAACCTTTCAGTGAGAAAGACAACGGTGCCGATTTGGTTGAGACATCCTTGTTATTTCAAGGTTTGCTTGCCGCTCGAGCCTATTTCAAGGAAAATACGGAAGTAGAAAGCAGGTTGCGTGCCGACATAACCCGTCTTTGGGAAGCTATTGACTGGACTTGGTTCCGGAAAAATGGTGAAGATGTACTATATTGGCATTGGAGTCCCGATTACGGTTTTGAGAAGAACCTGGCAATAAGAGGATGGAATGAGTGTCTGATTACTTATATACTTGCTGCTTCGTCTCCAACACATGCTATCGATAAAGTTGTATATGAAGCGGGCTGGGCTAAAAATGGAGGAATTAGGAATGGAAAATCTTATTATGGCATCACTCTTCCTTTAGGTTCGGATAAAGGGGGACCGCTGTTCTTATCTCAATATTCTTTTCTAGGCATTAACCCACAAGGACTGGAAGACCAATATGCCGATTACTGGATGCAAAATCGCAATCATACGTTGATTAATTACAATTATTGTAAGGAAAATCCTAAAGGATATACGGGTTATAGCGCTTCTTGTTGGGGGTTGACGGCAAGTGACGGCGATACGGGATATTCAGCTCATTCACCTACTAATGATAAAGGGGTCATTGCTCCAACAGCTGCTTTGTCTGCATTTCCTTATACTCCGGAGGAGTCAATGGAAGCGCTGCATTTCTTCTATTATAAGATGGGAGACAAACTTTGGAAAGATTATGGTTTTATAGATGCCTTTAATTTGACGGCAGATTGGTACGATACTCAGTACATAGCCATTGACCAAGGGCCGATAATCTGTATGATAGAGAATTATAGAACAGGTCTCCTTTGGAATTTATTTATGTCTATACCGGAAATCCAACAAGGACTGAAGAAGCTTGGCTTTCAGAGTCCGTGCTTAAACTAAAAGAATGATTATGATGAGAATATTAATATATTTGATACTTTTGCTATACCCTTTTAATTTGATTTCGGGACAGAAAAAGCAGAAGCGGCTTTCTGACGACGAACTTATGACCCTCGTTCAGAAGCAAACTTTCCGTTACTTTTGGGATTTTGCCCATCCTGAATCCGGATTGGCGCATGAACGGAGTAACGGTGGTGCCGAGACAGCTACCATTGGTGGGTCGGGATTCGGAGTGATGGCTATCATTGTCGGCATAGAACGCGGGTTTATCACCCGTGAACAAGGTGCTGAACGTATACTGAAGATTGTTCGTTTCTTGAGCGACAAGAATACCGACAGTTATCACGGCATGTGGGCACATTGGATGAACGGTAAAACCGGTAAGACCATTCCTTTCAGCCGTAAGGATGATGGAGCCGATATTGTAGAATCCGCTTTCATGTTCGAAGGTTTGTTGGCTGCCCATCAGTATTTTATAAAGGATAATCCGACGGAAAACCGTATCCGGGGAATGATTAATAATCTGTGGCGCCAAGCAGAGTGGAATTTTTTCACTCAGGGGCAAGATGTGATGTATTGGCATTGGTCACCCTATAACGGGTGGGCGATGAACCATCAGATTAAAGGTCATAACGAGTGCCACATTATTTATATTTTAGGTGCGTCTTCTCCTACTTATCCGATTGCCGAGAGTGTTTATCATAAAGGCTGGGTCAATGCGAATACTTTTCTGAATGGTCGGGAGTATTATGGCATCAGGCTTCCTCTCGGAAACGATAACGGTAAGGGCGGTCCTTTGTTCTTTACTCATTACTCTTACATGGGGCTTGATCCGCATGGCTTGAAGGACCGCTATGCTGACTACGAGGAACAAATGAAGGCCCATACCTTGATTAACCGTGCCTATTGTATCGACAATCCGAAGGGATATAAGGGTTACGGTGAGAAATGCTGGGGATTGACAGCCAGTGACGGTGATAAAGGCTATTCGGCCCATAGCCCCGGAAATGATCGCGGCGTGATTACGCCTACTGCGGCCCTTTCATCCATCCCTTATACACCGGAATATTCTTTGGAGGCCATGCGCTATTTCTATGAAGAACTGGGTGACCGTCTTTGGGGTGAATATGGGTTCAAAGATGCATTTAATCTGACTGAGGATTGGTTTGCGCCTTCGTATCTTGCCATTGACCAGGGACCGATTATTGTGATGATAGAGAACTATCGCACCGGTTTAATTTGGAAGCTTTTCATGAGTCATCCCGATGTACAGAAGGGATTGAAGAGATTAGGCTTTACGTCTCCTTATTTGAATAAGGCTGATTAGGTTTGGCAGGATTTGATTTTGGTAAATTTTATATAGATTAAAAAGGATTATAACCATGAAAAACGTGCTTTTCAATAGTGTATTGGTTGCTTTCGTATTGCTTGTCGCCTCGTGCGGCAAGCAACCGGAAGCTAAGGTGGAGGTGATGTCGTTTAATATCCGTCTGGATCATGTAGCGGACAGTATGAATAACTGGAAATACCGTAAGGATAATGCAGCACAGATGATTGCTTATTATGCTCCGGACATTGTGGGCATGCAGGAGGTGGTAAAGAATCAACTCAATGACTTGAAGGAGCGTCTTCCTCAATATACTGCCCTTGGCGTAGGTCGTGCAGATGGAAAAGAGAAAGGCGAATATTGCTCCCTTTTTTATAAGACAGAGCGTTTTGAGCTTTTAAAGAACGGAGATTTCGGACTGAGTGAGACTCCCGATTCCATCGGAAAGAAAGGCTGGGATGCGGCATGCGAGCGTATCGTGACTTGGGCTGTGTTGAAAGACAAGGTGAGTGGCAGGAAAGTAGCTGCTTTCAACACCCACTTTGACCATGTAGGTGAGGTGGCACGTCGAGAAAGCGCTAAGTTAATACTCGAGAAGATAAAGCAAATAGCGGGAGAGCTTCCGGTAATTATCACTGGAGACTTTAATGGAACGGTAGACTCCGAGCCGGTCACTATATTGACGGAAGGTGGAATGAGGAACGCTTGTTCCACGGCAAAGGTCGTTTACGGACCGACATGGAGCTTTCATGACTTCGGACGTATTCCGGTGGAGAAGCGCAGGCTGATAGATTTTATATTCGTAAATGCTTCTGTAGAGGTGGAGCGTTACCGCACAGTTGGCGATAAGCCGGACAATGGCTATCTTTCCGACCATGCTCCCGTATTGGTTACTTTGAAACTGTAAAGAGGCACTCGTCTAATTCTATTCTGCATTATTTACAAATCATAAGGGCTCAAGAAACACTTGTATACTGAACCTGATTCAGTCGTATAGTGAATGCCATTCAGTCGTATACTGAATAGGGTTCAGTCGTATACTGAATGCACTGTATTCTAACTGTACTGATAATCAGTAAATTATAAAACGGTGTTACGCCTTTGATAAATTACAACAAATAATGAATACATGAAAAATAAACTATCCTGGGGAATTGCCTTGTTGCCCTTTGTTCCTTCGGTTTGGATGCAAGGACAAGAACAGAAACAAGGAATAGGAAACAGGCGTCCTAACATTATTTTTATCATGAGTGATGACCATGCCCGACAAGCAATGAGTATATATGGACATCCCATAGGTAAAATAGCTCCTACTCCCCATATTGACCGTATTGGGCATGAAGGGGCGGTATTTCAGAATAATTACTGTTGCAATTCCATTTCCGGTCCCAGTCGTGCAGCCATACTGACTGGTAAGCATAGTCATAAGAATGGTTTTATGAGGAATGGAAATAAAGGATTTGACGGTTCGCAGCAGACACTGCCGAAGATATTGCAAGCAAACGGTTATGAAACAGCCATTATCGGCAAGTGGCATCTTGTTTCAAAGCCTACCGGGTTTGACCATTGGATGATTTTGAATGATCAGGGAGATTATTATAATCCGTATTTTATTACCGAGGGAGATACCACTCGGCATAAAGGATATGTAACTGACCTCATCACTCAATATTGTGAAGACTGGATGAGTGGGCGCGAGGATAAGAATAAACCTTTTTTCTTGATGATGCATCACAAAGCCATTCACCGTAATTGGGTGCCTGCCGAACGGCATTATCATTTGTACGAACACACGCAGTTCCCTTTACCCGACAATTATTATGATGCATACGAAGGACGTTATGCGGCACAAATGCAGAAGATGAATATATACCGTGATATGTACGAAGGTCATGACTTGAAGATGGTTGCGGGTATGAATAGCGACAGTCTGCTATTCGACCCGTGGCCTCATGCTTTTCTTGGTACGATGGAGCCGGATGAGCGCCGCCGTTTTATGGATGCCTATCGTGAACGGAACAATGAATTTTATTCGAAACAGCGTACTTTCAAAGAGGTGGCAGAATGGAAATATCAGCGTTATTTGCAGGATTATATGGCTTGTGTGGCAAGCGTGGACGAGAGTGTAGGAGAAATATTGGATTATTTGAAGCGTACCGGATTGGATAAAAATACGATTGTCGTTTATACTACAGACCAGGGGTTCTATCTGGGCGAGCACGGTTGGTTTGATAAACGTTTTATGTACGAGGAGTCTTTCGGTATGCCGATGGTAATGAGCTGGCCGGGACATATTAAGCCTGGAACGCAGGTAACAGGATTAACTCAAAATATTGATTTCGCTCCCACTTTTCTCGATATGTGTGGAATTGAGATTCCTGAAGACATGCAGGGAGTGTCATTTCGTCGGTTGGTAGAGGGAGAAAATACTCCACGAAACTGGAGGAAGTCACTTTACTATCACTATTATGAATTCCCCGGTTTTCATAGTGTCCGTGCACATTACGGTGTCAAGATGGAGCGCTATAAATTGATGCATTTTTATGTGGATGACAAGTGGGAACTTTATGATTTGAAGGAGGACCCGGCAGAAATGCATAATTTGTATGGTGAAAAAGGGATGGAGAAGGTTGCTGCAGAATTGAAAGCGGAACTTGCCCGCCTGCAGGAAGAATATGATGTTCCTGAATCTCTGTGCAAATAATAGTGCATATTTCGTGATGTATAAATGAATATTTAGAAATATAAATGTGGATAATATGATGAAAAGATTAAGTGGTCTGGTGCTGCTGTTGTGTTTGGCGAATTTCCTTTCTGCACAGGACATGCGTATGGATACTTATTGTAATCCTTTGAATATCGATTACACGTATATGATTTATAATTCGGATAAGAGTATCTCCTACCGTTCCGGTGCCGATCCTGCCGTGGTGGAGTTTCGGGGTGAATATTATATGTTTGTCACCCGTTCACACGGTTATTGGCGTTCCAGGGATTTGCTGAACTGGGAGTTTGTACGTCCGGGCAGGAACTGGTATCCGCAAGGGTGTAATGCTCCGGCGGCACATAATTACAAAGATTCGGTACTTTATGTGACCGGTGATCCTTCCGGTTCCATGAGTATCCTTTATACGGATAATCCGGCTTCAGGAAACTGGGAAGCTGTTCCGGCAATTTTGCATAATCTGCAAGATCCCGATTTGTTTATTGACGATGACGGTAAAGCGTATATGTTCTGGGGTTCTTCCAATGTGTATCCTATCAGGGGAATGGAACTGGACAAGAACCGGCGTTTCATCAAGAAGGGAGAAACGAAAGAACTCTTCAATTTGGATATGCCTAAACATGGCTGGGAACGTTTCGGTGAAAACCATACGGATACTGTATTGGGCGGATATATTGAGGGGCCTTGGCTGACGAAGCATAATGGGAAATACTATATGCAATACGGTGCTCCGGGAACGGAATTCAATGTCTATGCCGATGGTGTTTATGTGGCCGATTATCCGATGGGGCCTTATACTTACCAAAAGCATAATCCGGTGTCCTACAAGCCGGGTGGTTATATGAACGGTGCCGGACATGGAAGTACCGTGCTTGGTCCTGGGGGGCAGTATTGGCATTTTGCTTCGATGTCACTCTCTATCAATGTGAATTGGGAACGTCGCCTTTGTATGTTTCCGGCAGGGTTTGATAAAGATGGCATTATGTATGTAGATACCCGTTTCGGAGACTATCCCCGTTATGCACCTGCCGTACCGGGCAAGGCTGGACAGTTCCGTGGCTGGATGTTGCTCTCGTATGGCAAGCCGGTGACGGCTTTTACTACAAAAGACGAATTTAAGGCAGATGCCCTAACGGATGAACTGACTAAAACTTTTTGGCTTGCCGAGGCTAATGACGAACGGCAGTGGGTGATGATTGATTTAGAGAAACCTGCTGATGTGTATGCTGTTCAGATAAACTATCACGATTATCAAAGTAATATGTACGGTCGCTACGAAGGACTCCATCACCGTTATCTCATCGAAGGTTCTCTTGATGGTGAGAATTGGGATATATTGGTGGACCGTAAGGAAAGTTATAGGGATACTCCGAATGATTATGTTGAACTGGCATTACCCAAGTCTGCCCGTTATATCCGTTATAAAAATATAGATATACCGACACCGAATCTGGCTATATCTGAACTTCGCGTCTTTGGATTGGGTACGGGGAAGGCACCGCAACAACCCAAAAAGTTGGTACTTGACCGCCAAGCAGACCGTCGTGACATCTCCATCCGTTGGGAGGCTGTGAAAGGTGCACAAGGTTACAACATACTTTGGGGCATTGCACCGGACAAACTTTACAGCTCTTGGATGGTCTATGATAAGACTGATTTATTGATGAAAACCCTTACTGCTGATCAGGATTATTATTTTTGTGTGGAGGCTTTCAATGAAAATGGTGTATCTTTACGTTCGGAAGTTAAACATGTAAAATAAATAATAAGATGAAACGTATAATCGGCATCCTTTGTGGATTATTCTTTTTCTTGTTTTCGTTTGCACAAGAAACCTTTCAAAAGGAAACTTATATCTCTTCCCGTGGAGATACATTGTTGTATCGTTTGTTGCGTCCAGAGGTGATGAAACCTGATGAAAAGTATCCTTTGGTGCTTTTCCTGCATGGTGCCGGAGAGCGTGGCAATGATAATGAGAAACAATTGGTTCATGGTGGGCAGATGTGGCTTAATCCTGTAAACCGCGAAAAGTATCCGGCGTTTATTTTGGCTCCGCAGTGTCCTGAAACCGGATATTGGGCATATACGGAGCGCCCTTCATCTTTTGCTCCGGCAGATATGCCGTTGGAAGTGCCTGTTTCTCCTATTTTCCGTACGTTGAAAGAGTTGTTGGATTTCTATCTGGCCATGCCGCAGATAGACAAAGACCGTATCTATGTTATGGGACTTTCTATGGGAGGAATGGGTACATTTGACATGGCTGTCCGCTATCCGGAGATTTTTGCGGCAGCAATACCTATTTGTGGAACAGTGAATCCGGCACGGTTGAAGGCTGGCAAATCGGTCAAGTTCCGTATTTTTCATGGAGATGCGGATAATGTAGTAACTCCTGAAGGATCGCGTGCAGCATATCGGGCCTTGAAAGCTATTGGTGCCGATGTGGAATATATTGAATTTCCTGGTTGTAATCATGGTAGTTGGAATCCGGCTTTCAACTATCCTGATTTTATGGAGTGGCTGTTTAATCAGAAGAAAAAATGATGAGAATATTGTCTGTTATCGGAGCGCTCTTTTTAGGGGGCGCTTTTTTAACTTCTTGCACCACTTCCGGTCGGGTAAGTACTTTTGTGGTATTGCCGGATACGCAGACTTATCTGGAGCAATGTCCGGAGGTCTTCGATTCGCAAGTGGACTGGTTGGTTGCCAACCGTAAGAAAATAGATGCCGTGTTCC
>ERZ780228.1534-NODE-1534-length-14134-cov-2.751474_pt1 | contig 14134 bp, 14 predicted proteins | sample MGYA00511015_ERZ780228 | MGnify/ENA primary metagenome ERZ780228 (study PRJEB29588, sample SAMEA2161897) | human gut metagenome | biome: human gut; feature: human-associated habitat; material: faeces | place: Denmark | collected 2008/2010 ...
CCATCAGATTTCATACTTTCATCCCTTTATATTTCTTGATTTTACTCCTTCACATTTTAAGAAATCATTCCATCATATTTTATATTTACATTCCTACATATTTTAAATATCTATTCCATTATTTTTGTAAATTTAATTATCATCTAATATAAAATATATTCAATTATGCAAAAAAAGGTAAGATTTTCGCTTACCTTGCATTTTATAAATTTTTAATATCTTGAACGACACGTTGTAAATCTTCTCTGATTTTAATAGATTGTGGACAAAGTTTTTCACATTTACCACATTTCTTACAGAATTCAGCTTGTGCATCTCCTAGATTTGTATAACGTCTTTTAGCTGTGTCTTTAAGACCTAACATACCGTATTCATTCCATAACTTGAAGTTACCTGGAATATCAATACCAAATGGACAAGGCATACAATATCGACATCCTGTACATCCATTTTTAGTTTTCGCTTTGATCATATCAGCTACTTTTTCTACAAGTTTTTCTTCATCTTGATCCAATGGTTTAAAATCTTTAAAAGTAGCTAAGTTATCTTCTACTTGAGCATAAGTTGACATACCACTTAAAACAACTTTCACATTTGGAAGTGAAGCCACAAAACGTAAAGCCCAACTTGAAATGCTAACATTTGGATTATAGTCAGTAAAGACTTGTTCAATATCATCTGAAAGGCTAGCAAGAGCTCCGCCTTTAATAGGTTCCATAATAACTAATGGTACATTCTTTTCTTCTGTAAGTTTGTATCCTTTCATTCCTGCTTGGATATCGGTATCAATGTAATTTAATTGAATTTGGCAGAAATCCCAATCACGATAATTAATGATTTCTTCAAAGACTTCATAATCATCATGGAATGAAAAACCAAAATTTTTAATTCTTCCTTGTTTCTTTAATTCTTCACAATAAGGAATGATATTTAAATCAATGACTTTTTTCCATGTATCTTTATTTAAAGCATGTAATAAATAGAAATCAACATAATCGACATCAAGTCTTTTCATTTGTTCTTCAAAGATTTCTTTTGCTTGTTCCAATGAATCAATTTTAAAAATTGGTAACTTTGTCGCAAGATAAAAATCTTCTCTTTTATATTTCTTTAAAACTCTACCTACAAATGGTTCGCTTTCGCCATCATGATAAGGATAAGCTGTATCAATATAAGTCACACCACTTTCAATAGCATGATCTAACATTCTTTCTGCTTCTACTTCATCAATGGTGCCATCTTCCTTTTTAGGAAAACGCATACAGCCAAATCCTAATAATGAAGGATTGACATTAAGTTTATCAATCTTACTATATTCCATCCTTTTATCCTCCCTAAATTAACCTACATTTATTGTAAACCCTAAAGCTTGGTTTATGTCAAGATAGATTTAAAAAAGGATTTTTAAGAAGATTGATATATTTTAATTTTATTCATTTGTTCAATTATTTTATAAAGAATCTCTATATTATCTGTAAACTGAATCGACTTCGCATAGTTATATTTCTTACAATAACTTTTCCATAATTTGCGCATTGTTGCATCTGTAGCAATATTTGCTAGTATAACATTATATTCTAATAATAAATTTTTCGTATTTCTCTTTTCACAAGTTTTATCAAATGCTCTTACTAAGTTATTATAATCAATGCTATCTTTATAATGGTTGTATAAAATTGTGACATCATAAAAATCTCTCATTCTTGTATTCAATATACTTCTAGATAGAATTGTTTGTAATTTTTCAGCAAGTAAAGTTTCTAAATTATATGACCATAAATTAATTGTTCTATTTTCAAGCAAAAGAGGATAATGGTAAACAATTTCCTTAGGTGTAATAACATCTCCTGTAGAAATATCAATTTTAATTGGTACCACTATTCTTTCTAGCCTAGCATTCATGTGTATACGTATCCCCGGATAATCCATATTATCCATGATATTTGATATTTCTAGTAATTCAAATTCGATATTATCTTCTAATTTAATATCTTTTATTTCCGTAATAATTTCATATATTTTTTCTTCATTCAAATTAAAATTCCTAATAGTAGTATCAATATCCATAGTAGAACGCAGTGAAATACCAATCATAGATGTAACAAGGATTCCTCCTTTTACAATAAAACAATCTCTATATTTTGAAAAAGCAATTCTCTCTAAAAATCTTTCCATCATGTATATACGTAATAAAGTAATTGGATCTGAATGATTCTGCTTAGCTATATTTTTTATTTTTCCTTTTATTTGTGCTGATGATAGATACATTACAAAAGTACCTCCATATATTGTCGAACTATTTTATCAATTCTAAAAGCTTTAGCATATTCCATCAATTTATTTAAATCTTTATCTTTTTTACTAACATATGTTTTGAGCACCGAATTAAAATCTTGAATTTCAAAATTACTTCTACTCCTTACCAAATCACATATCGTTCTTTCTAAATCATACATAGGGACTGTGTGTCCAAAATTATTAATTACCGTTGTTTTTCCTAAATCTAATAAATCTTTTTTTACAGTATAAATTTTATATCCTGAATTAGTTAACGATGAAGGATTATAACCAGTGTAAATCGTCATTGTATGAACAAGTGGTTCACGATCTACTAAACCATAATAATATAAAGCATCATCATGTGAGATGATTCCTCTAGGGCAACGTAATGACAAAGTATATGATTCATCTTCTAAAGTTTCTTGGGTGATATACATTCCCGGTCCAATTTTTTCCATATGATTTATTTTTATATAATCATAAATTGCTTGTCTTGAAACATCTCTTTTTTTTACGTTTTTAACAATTAAAATACCACTATCTATATATCCATCAATTTTGTTCATAAATATCGCCCCCTTTACTTTACAATCTTGCTAATATTATATTTAATATTAGCAAGATTGTAAAGTGATTATAAACAGTTTTTTTCGAAACAACATATAATAAATGCCTTTCAAAAAAACATGCAGCACCAATTACACAAACATTTTCATCAAACTGTGCATTAGGATGGTGTAAAGGATAATTGCCACGATCATACATAAATCCAGCATTTAAAAGCATATAAGCTGTCGGTATTTTTCAGCAATAATAGCAAAATCTTCTGATGCAATAGCTGTACTATTAGGTATTCCTTTTAATCCTTCAATTCCTATTTGTGACATATATTCTGCCATTTCTAAAGTTAGCTGCGGATCACACATAAGCGATGGTACTGTTGAAACCATTTCAATTTCAACTGTTCCACGATAGGTATCTGCAATTTTATGACATACTTCCTTCATACGACTTAATAAATTTTCTCTTGTTGAAACATTATTTGCTCGTAGTGTTCCTTGTAAAATTGCACTTAATTCTATTTTTTCTTGCGCACTTTTTTGTGTGCCTTTTGTTTTAAAATAGCATTACATCATTCCCATTTTTTTTATACCAAAATTATCACTTATTTCTCTCTAAGTTTTCGAACCTACTCTACAAAAATAATTATATATCGCTTATTACCACCGTCAACTTCTTTTATATCCCCTTATCAAAAGTTAAAAAATTCATTTTCACTAATAAATCATCAAATTAAAAGGCACCAACAATTCCTATTTATCTAGGTTTATTAGTGCTCTTCTTAATTTTTTCATGTCCAACTTATTTATTGGTTTTGCTTTCAGCTTTTATATAATCACAATCGCTTTATTTTTTCTTCTTTTATATTATTGATAAATGAGTTCAAAATAACATAAGGTATATAAATTTTTATAAGGAAGGAAATATACCTTAGTCTAATTCTTCACCATTTGTTGTAATAACTTTTTTATACCAATAAAAAGAATCTTTTTTTATTCTTTTTAAGCTACCTTTGCCTAAATCGTCTAAATCAACATATACAAAACCATATCTTTTTTTCATTTCTCCTGTTCCAGCAGAAACAATATCAATACATCCCCATGGAGTATAGCCAAGTACATCAACTCTATCGATTTCTATTGCTTTTTTTAATTCTTTTATATGATTTCTAATGTAAGAAATACGATAGTCATCGTGAATTTTATTATTTTCTAATATATCATCATTTCCCATTCCATTTTCTACTATAAATAATGGTTTTTGATAACGATCATATAATTCATTTAAAACAAATCTTAATCCTTCTGGATCAATTGGCCATCCCCAAGGTGTTTTTTCTAAATATGGGTTTGGTGATGCTTGTTGTCCACCAGTAGTTGTCGTATTAGGAGAAAAACGATCAAATGCAGTTGTTCGATAATACGAAAATGCAAGATAATCAGATGTATTTTCTTTTAACCATTTTTCATCCTCAGGTTCCATCTTTAATTTAAAATTATATTCATCAAAAATAGCTTGTGCATAATTAGGATAATATCCTCGACAAGTAACATCACTAAACATCAATGCTTTTCTTCTGAATTCATATGCTCCAAATACATCATCTGGATGACAAGTCGCAGGATAAATTCCAGAAAGTGCACACATTGTACCTAACATAAAATGTGGATTGATCTCTCTTGCCATTTTATTTGCCATTGCGCTGGCAACTAACATATGATGAATTGATTGAAACTTAATTCCCGCATCTTCTAATGGTGTTTCTCCTTGATTAGAATGAGCTCCAGTTTTACGATGATTCGAAGCTAATCCAAGTGTCCAATAACCACCCAATACATTTATTTCATTAACGGTAATCCAATAAGTGACTTTATCTTTCCATCTTTCAAAAAGAATTTTTGCAAATTTTAAATAAAAATCAATTAATTTACGATTGATCCATCCACCATATTTAGTAGCTAAATTTAAAGGCATATCAAAATGTAAAATTGTTACTAATGGTTCTATATTATGCTTTTTTAATTCATCAATAACATTATCATAAAAATGTAGTCCTTCCTCATTAGGTGTTTCATCATCACCGTTAGGAAATATTCTTGTCCACGATATCGAAAGACGATACGTTTTAAATCCCATTTCTGCCATTAAAGCAATGTCTTCCTTGTAGTGATGATAAAAATCTGTAGCTTGATGGCTTGGGTAATAATACCCTTCTTTTAAGAAACCAACATATCCATAAGGAATGCATTCTCCCATTTGGATTGTCACTTCATCACCTTGATCATTCTTACAAAAAATACGTCTAGGTTCATCCTTAGTTCCATTAGTTATTAAGTCGTGAACAGCAATTCCTCTGCCACCTTCCTGCCATCCACCTTCATATTGATTAGCGGCAGTAGCACCACCCCATAAAAAATCTTTATTCAACATTTACCATCACCTCTATGCTTCCGCTACTAATACAACATTATCTTTATTTGTGTTTGTATTAATATTAGAATAATCTTTTGTATTTGTAATAATAACTGGTGTTTCTAAGTTATATCCTTCTTGTAAGATATGATCTATATCAAATTCAACAAGTAATTGTCTTTTTTTTACCTTATCACCTTGTTGAACATGAGATGTAAAATATTTTCCGTTTAATTGTACTGTATTCATTCCAATATGAATAAGCACTTCACACCCATTATCGCTTACAATTCCTATAGCATGTTTTGTTGGAAATAATGTTATTACAGTACCATCAAAAGGAGCATATACTTTTCCTTCAGAAGGAATAATAGCGATTCCTTTTCCTAATACTTCTTGTGAAAACGCGTCATCTTCTACTTGATTTAATGGTATAATTTTCCCTTCAATTGGTTGGTTTACTTCTTCGCTTAAACTTTCTGTTACATTATCATCTTGATAATCATCTCTATAAAATACATATGCTGCAATAAATGTTGGAATAATTGCAAAGGCAGATGCAATTACACATTGAAACATTGCTGTTCCTGTACCATTTTGTGGAAACATTGCAGGCATCTCAAAAATTCCCATTCCTGCCATTTGTTGATATTTTAAACCAGCAAAAGCTGCATAAGCCCCAGATAATGAACCACCAATACAAGAAATAACAAACATCGGTAATCTTTGTAATGTGATTCCATAAATAGCTGGTTCAGTAACACCGAACACTCCAGAAATAATTGCAGGGAAACAAATAGATTTTAATTTTTTTTGTTTAGTTTTTAAAAATATTGCAAGTACTACTGCTGTTTGTGAAAATGCAACGAATGCTTGTAAAGAAAGAATAGGATCCGGATGTCCTGCCGCTAAATTCATAATAGCTAAAACAATAAATGTAATATGTACACCAAATACTACAAACACTTGCCATAACCCGCCAAAAACGATGCCTGCTAAAACTGGACTAATTGAATAAAGGCTTAAAACTCCATCACTTAACCAACCAGCTACGGTATTGGCTACAGGTCCAATAATCATATAACCTAATATTGTACTTAATAAAATAACAATCATAGGTGTTAAAAATGATTTAACCACATCCGGAATATATTTGTTTAATAGTCTTTCCATTGGAGCAGCAATAGCTACAGTTAAAATAACAGGTAAAACTGTTGAAGTATAACTTACATTCATATTAATACCTACGATTGATAAATCTGCTCCATTGATTGTTGGATAACATAGTGCTAATCCGATAACCATTCCTATAAACGGTGTAAGTTTAAATTTCTTCGCAGAAGTATACCCTATAATAACTGGAAAGAAATAAAAAATACTGTCTCCAATTGCATCAATTAATGTATATAATCCACTTGCACTACTATAGATACCTGCAAAGCTTAAAATTGTATTAAGTCCTTTAATCATTCCACATGCGCATAACATTCCAATAGCAGGCATAAAAATAGAACTTACTAAGTCAACAAATTTATCTTTTAGACTTGTTTTATTTTTTGTTTCTACAACTTCTCCGCTTAATCCTAACTTAGGTAAAATTGTTTCATAAACATCTCCAACATGATTACCTATAACAATTTGATATTGTCCAGCGGTATGCATAACTGTAATAATCCCATCATTTGTTTTTAAAACTTCATCATTTGCTTTTGATTCATCTTTCAATTGAAAACGCAATCTCGTAACACAATGTGTCAAAGAAACAACATTTTCTTTTCCACCAATATTTTTGATAATAAAATTTACTAATTCTTCATATTTAACCATTTTTTTACCTCCATCTCTTATCACATAGTTGATATGAATTGAGGTTAAGCCAACTTAATGTTACCATCCTATCTAAATATTTATTTTCATTTTTTCTTCATCACCCCTTTTTTATCTTATGTACAACTCTATGAACATGTATTGTTAAATACACAATTTCATCTTCATGTAATGGATATTTATACTTTCTTTTTAAGAAATTTCTAATTTTTAATACACATTCATAACTGGCACAATATTTATCTTTAACCACATCTAATAACTCATTTTCCTCTTCCTCATTAAATTGATTATTCTTTAATAATCGCAACGCAAAGAATTTTAGATGTGTGATAAAGCGGTAATAATACGCATTTGATGTATCAAACTCTGTATGAAAATGATATTTAACAATTGTTGATATTTCCTGAATAACCTTTGTTACTTGAAAAATATGATCCATGTTATCTTCATCTAATTCTACATTCACAATATGTAATGCTATAAATCCTGCTTCATCATCCGGCAATTGTATATTAAACTTCTTTTTTATTAATTCTAAAGCTCGTAAACCAATATCATATTCTATTTCATAGAAATTCTTAATATCCCATAGTAATGGATTAGAAATAATACCTCCTTCTTTACATCTTTTAATAGCAACATATAGGTGATCACTTAAAGTAATAATGACATTATCTTTGAAATTTTTAGCAAATTCTAATTTCGCCATATTTATTATTTCACTTGATAATTCTAAATATTCTAGTGGAACATCTTTCAAAAGTTGCTCAAAACGTGAGTATTCTCCTCCAGCATCTAATATAAAGGTTTGATTTATAGAGGCTTCGTCAATTTCCATTCCAGGGCGTTTCTTAAAAGCTATTCCCTTTCCACATACAATTTTCTCTTGTTGATTTACATCATCAATGACAACTGCATTATTTGTTAATATTCTTTTAATAATCATCTGTATTCCTCCATAAAATAAAAACCTATTTACACACAAAAATTCTCTTGTGTGCAAATAGGTTAAGCTTGACTAAACAATTACCATCCTAATTACAAAGTATATGATAGCACTTTCTTTTTCACTTGACAATACTCTTTTAAAAATAACCCTTCATTATTTTTTCAGATTTTAAATCAAATTTTATAAATCACAAATACCTTTACCTTCTCCATAAATATCGTACCAATCACTATTGAAATCATTTACCGCTTTTTCAATACTTGGATTTGCAAAGATTTGTTTTAAGACTTCTACGGGTGCTGTTATTGCTTGACTTCCATAATTGAAAGCATCTCTTACTTGTTGCACTCCTTTAAAGCTTGCTGCTAATATCTTACAATCATATCCATCTTGTACAATTCTATTAGAGAGTTCATTGATGAGTTCCATTGGATCATTTCCTAGGTTTCCTATTCTATTGACATAAGGTGCAATATAATCTGCCCCTGCCGCTAATGCCATATAGGCTTGCATTAAATCATAGACAGCTGTTGCTGTGACATGGATTCCTTCTGCTTTTAGTTTTTTAATAGCTTTAACTCCTTCATAAGATACAGGTACTTTGATATAGACTTGATCATCGATTTCTTCTAGAATACGATGAGCTTCTTTAACGATTTCATCACATTCTTTTGAAATCACTTGAATATGAAGACTTCTTTCTTTTCCAATGATTTCTCTTACTTCTTTCATATGTTTAAAGAAATCTTTTGGACTTGTTTTTTTTACAATTGAAGGATTGCTTGTGACTCCTACGATTGGCATATATTCTACTGCTTCTTTTATATCTTCTAAATTTACTGTATCAATTATAAATTCCATTTTTCTTTTCTCCTATAATGTTTGTTCAGTTCTTCCAATAATATCATCTTGTGTTGCTTTTGATAACACATTAAAGAATGCAGAATATCCAGCAACACGAACAATTAAATCTTTATGTTTTTCAGGATGTGCTTGAGCATCTAATAATGTTTCTTTAGAAACAACATTATATTGAACATGATATCCTTTTAAACGATTGAAGAATGTTTTAATCAACATTTCTATTTTTTCTTTATTTTCTTCCTTTGATAATAATTGAGGTGTTACCTTTTGATTTAATAAGACACCACCTGTAATTTCATGTGTTGGTAATTTAGAAACAGATTTAAAGACAGCTGTTGGTCCTTTTTTATCCATGGCGTGAGCAGGTGAACAACCTTCAGCAAGAGGCGTATGTGCTTTTCTTCCATCAGGTGTAGCCATTGTGCCATAACCTTGTCCGACATTGGCCGAAATACTTGAAGTTCCAGCATAACGAATCCCACCAATTGGCCCTCTTCCATAACGTGTATTTGGATATTTTTTCATTTCATCAATATAAACATTATAAACATCAACCACTAATTGATCGACTTCATCAATATCATTACCATATTTAGGCACATCATTAATCAACATTTCTTGAATTCTTTGACTTTCTTCACTTGTATAATCATCTAAAATCGCATTCCATAATTCTTCAGGCGTTATTTTCTTTTCTTCAAAGACAAGTTTTTTAATAGCCGCAAGACTATCTGCCATATTCGCAATTCCTACTTGTAATCCAGAAATAAAGTCATAAACAGCGCCACCTTCTTTAATCGTTTTTCCTCGACCAATGCAATCTTCTGTTAAGGCAGAACATAAAACATCTGGTACATCTCTTTCAAGGGCTAAGTCAATGGCATTTTCCACAATGACCGACATACGTGTTAAATAGCGCATCCCTTTTTCAATGGCTTTAAAAAGTTCATCATAAGATGTCATATCTTTAAAGTATCCACTACCTTCAAAGAAACGTTTCCCCGACGTCATATCTACCCCATCATTCATTGCCATTAATAAAATACGTGGGAAGTTCATATAAGACATTCCAGTACAACGATAGCCCCATTTACCAGGAACCGCTGTTTCAACACAACCAATAGCTGAATAATTATACGCATCTTCTTCTTTAACGCCTTTTTCAATAAAGGATGGAATAATGATTTCATCATTATTGAAAGCTGGCATTCCTGTTCCAAGTTTCATAACTTCAATGGCTTCATCTAAAAATGCTTTTGGCATATTTTTGTGATAACGCACCGTTAAGTTTGGTTGAGGTAAACGTGTTTGCGCTACTGATCTTAAAACAAGATAAGAAAGTTCATTTGTCGCATCTTTTTTATCAGGTGTTTGTCCACCAATAGTTACATTTTGATACATTGGACTTCCGGCACTTGAAAAAGTATGAGCTTGTGAACGTACTTTATTAATTGTAAGTGTTTTGATCCATAAGTTATCTAATAATTCAACAGCTTGTTCTTCTGTTATATTATTAAGATCTTTATCATGTTTATAATAAGGATAAAGGTATTGATCAAAACGTCCATAAGATAAAGAGTGTCCATTTGATTCAATTTGTAGGATCAATTGAATAAACCATGTTGATTGAATCGCTTCATAGAAAGTTTCTGCTTTTTCATAAGGAACTTTCTTACAAACACGTGCAATTTCTTCTAATTCTTCCTTTCGTTTTCCTTCAGCACCTCTAGCAAGTTCTAAAGCAAGTTCACTATAACGATTCGCGAATGTTTTAACCGCTTCAATAACAATTAAAACAGCTTTATAAAATTGATATTTATCAATATTTTCAGGAATACATAAATCAAGACTTTCTTTTAAATCTTTAACACGCTCTTCATATCCTTTTAAACCTTTTTGTAAAACTTGTTGATAATCAACCGCTAAATGAGCATCTCCAGAATTAAGTTTTCCTTCCATTCCAAAGAAACCAGTTTCCATATAAACACTCACTTCATCTGGAAGTAAAGCGCCTCCTTTACTTCTTAAATTATTATTTTCCCAAAATGGAGCAATGGATCTTGTAAAAGCGCTCCTTAATCTCCTTATCATCATCCTTAATGGATCTTAATTCTTCTTTTGTTTCTTCTGTAATATAGAAAACATCCCCATCTCTTTTTTCAAATAAATCAAGTTCATTCATCACAAATTCCATCGTATACTCTGGAAAGATGGGAGCATCTCTATTTGAAGAAGCTTGATTCCCAACAATCAAAGTATCTTCTTCAATATAAATAGGCATCTTTTCTAAGATGTTTTTTAACATATATGCTCTTTTCATAATTGGTGGTTCATTTAAATGTTCTTTATAAGCTTCTGTCGCAAGTAGCGCTCTTTTAGCACAGATATAAGGCTTTTTATCTAAGACTTCTTCTCTAAAATGATTCATTCTTGGTGTAAGTTCACCAAAGTGTTCACTGTTCTTCATTTTTCTTTCCTCAACTTTCATTCGTAAGTTTTTATTCTTTCTTTTGCAACTAAATTATATAACAAGTAAAAAATAAATCAATAACAATTTCATAAATAATACATTTTGGTTTCATTTGAAACTTATAAAAAGATATGTTAGGATAAAAGCAAGGAGAAAGACTATGGAAAAAGGATTAATATTTAATATACAAAAATTTAGTATTCATGATGGTCCTGGTATTCGAACGACCGTTTTCTTTAAAGGCTGTCCTTTAAAATGTAAATGGTGTTCTAATCCTGAATCCCAATTACATAAACTACAAATACTTTATGACTTTGAAAAATGTGTTCATTGTAAGAAATGTTTACTTGATTGTCCAAAACAAGCAATTCAAGAAAAAGATAACCACATGATTTTCAATCATGAAAAATGTATTGGCTGTCTACAATGTGTCAACAACTGTCCAGCTAAGGCTTTAAGCCATGAAGGGGATTATAAAGAGATTCAAGAAATTGTGGATATCTGCATGCAAGATATTGATTTTTATGAAGAATCAAATGGTGGAGTGACTATCTCTGGTGGTGAAGGAATGGCACAACCAGAATTTCTAGAAAAACTTGTTTTAGCTCTTAAAGAAAAGAACTTACATGTTGCCATTGAAACAACGGGATATATTCAAAAAGAAATATTTCAAAAATTGGCGCCTTTATTTGATCTTTTACTTTTTGATGTAAAACATTATGATCGACTTCAACATTTTGGAGGTACAGGCGTTTATAATGATTTAATTGTGGAAAATCTTCAATGGGCTATTCAACATCAACTTAATGTTTTACCTCGTATTCCTGTTATTCCTGATTTTAATGATTCTTTAGAGGATGCCAAAGGGATAAGTGAATTATTAAAAGCATCAAATATTCAAAAAGTACAACTTCTTCCTTTTCATCAATTTGGTGAAAAAAAATATGATTTATTAAATAAAGAATATACTTTAAAAACTTATCAAGCTTATCATGAAGAAGATTTAAAAGATTACCAACTAATCTTTTTAGATAAAGGAATTGATTGTTTCTTTTAGATATAAAAAGCTATCTTTTTCTTACAAGATAGCTTTTTATTTTTTATGAAGTTGATTCTTTTTATACGTACTATACAAAATATTTAATACTACTTCAGAATTATCAAAAACACTTTGTTTTTTATTATTCTTTTCTCCATTTAAAATACTTTTACTTTCTAAATTTTTCATCTATACACTCTCTTTTCTATTTAATGGTATCATATTCATTATTTAGAAATAATCATTCTTCATTAAGAGTATATTAAAATTTATTTAAAATATTTGTCATTATTTATTTCACAATTCCACCTTGTATAAATCCTTCATAAACTTTATATGTTTGATAATATATTTCTTCAACACCTTGAAAGAAATCAATTTTTCCTTGTACACGCAACAAATAAAGATACTCTCCTTTTTGATAAAATAAAGGTCCTCTATAAGGCAATTTTTCATCAACTTGTAATAAAACCTCTTTTAAAAAATCACCATTAAAGTTTTTCCCTATAACCCTTCCATAGTAATTCATAGACCAACATGGTTTTTCATCTTTATAAACAATTTCTTGTCCACTAAAATTTTCCGCACCAAAGAAAGAATCAAAATAAGTATAATTATTTTCTTGATATGAATAATCATGGGATTCTTTTCTTGAAGAGTTGATTTTATTTGTTTTATTTGCATACGTTGCCTTTTTGGCTTTTACAAGAAAGTGTGCAAGTTCACTTATTTCAATTTTATGAGTTTCTAATGTTAAACAATCATCTTCTTTAACTAAAGAGTCTATTGAAACATCAAAAAGATTTGAAAGTTTTATTAAATATTCAACATTTGGATAAATAATCCCTGCTTCCCATTTTGTAATTGTTTGTCTTGAAACATTTAATTGATAGGCTAGTTCTTCTTGAGTAAGCATGTTTTTCTTTCGATAATATATTATCTTTTCATTAAGCATTGTTATCACCTCCTAGAAAAATTATAACATTCTTACTTCTTATCACCAGCAACTTTACTTTACATTTTTGCTACAAAAAAATCCTAAGTAAACCTTAGGATCAAACTTTTTCAACTTGAATATGTTTTTCTTTAAAGTACTCCTCTATCTCTTGAGGAATTCCTTGATCAGTATAAATACATGTCACTTGTTTTAAATCAATAAGACTTGATATACCTTTTTGATGAAACTTGTCCGATTCAGTAACAATCATGACCTTACTTGCTTGCCTTGCCATATCTTTAACTGCTTCACAACGCATATAATCATTCCCCGTAAAACCTGTTTCAACACTAAAACCATCTGTCCCAATAAAAAGTTTATCTACAAAAAATGATTCTGCACATTTTCTCATCATTGGTCCTACCATTACTTGGGATTCATGTTGATATTCACCACCTAATAAAATAATTTTAATAGCTGTATGTTTACGAATATAATCCGCAATAAAAGCAGAATTGGTAATGAGGGTAACATCTTTTTTTGTTTTCGCAATTTCTAAAGCAACAAGTGCACAACATGAACCTGATTCAATCATAATCGTTTCTCCGTGTTGAATAGATTCTACTGCTTTTTTAGCTACTTCTTGTTTTTGTTCATAATGATAAGCAAGACGAATATTCATATCATCACTTTTATTAAGAGTGGCATAACCATGTTCTCTTACTAACATTCCACTTTCGGCAAGAGCATCTAAGTCTTTACGAATGGTTACTTGGGAAACACCTAAAAGCT
>ERZ780228.1535-NODE-1535-length-14132-cov-11.483626_pt1 | contig 14132 bp, 16 predicted proteins | sample MGYA00511015_ERZ780228 | MGnify/ENA primary metagenome ERZ780228 (study PRJEB29588, sample SAMEA2161897) | human gut metagenome | biome: human gut; feature: human-associated habitat; material: faeces | place: Denmark | collected 2008/2010 ...
AGAACGATTGCAACTATGCTATTGTCCGATGTAGACCTCAAGTCCTACACGGATATAGCATACCATAACGAAGAGCTAAAGTCACTAACAAGATACCGATTTGATAAAGTTCAGGAATGCGCTAAACTAAAGCAATCGGTGTCCAGATTGGCTACGATTCTGTTTCCCGAATTGGAAGGGCTTGTTTCGTCTATCCATGGCACTTCAATCTACGCACTTCTCGGCGAATATCCCGGTGCAAAGCAAATTTCAGAAGTCCATCTTACCAAGCTGACAAACCTTCTTACAACAGCGTCCAAAGGACGCTACGGAAAAGAGAAAGCCATCCAGATTCGAGAGGCAGCCAGAGCTTCTATTGGCTCTGTCATGCCTGCTAAATCTCTGGAATTGAAGCATACCATTAAACTCATTCAAGAACTTGCCTCCGAGATCAACGAAATCGAAGATTCTATTCAGAAAATCATAGATGAGCTCAATCCACCAATTCTCTCGATTCCCGGCATGGGAGTAAACTCCGCTGCTGTGATCCTTGCAGAAATCGGGGATTTCTCCAATTTCAGTTCTCCTGACAAAATTCTTGCTTACGCTGGCTGCTCTCCATCTACATACCAGTCCGGAAAACTCACAAACTGCTATGCTCACATGGAAAAACGTGGCTCCCGCTACCTGCGACATGCCCTTTACAACGCAACCAAGTACGTCTGCTACTGGAATCCTGTCTTTGCTGAATACCTTGCCAAAAAACGTGCCGAAGGAAAACACTACAATGTTGCCCTGTCCCACGCCATGAAGAAACTCGTTCGGTTGATTTATGCCTTACAGAAATCCGGGAAAGCATATCTTGCAGCTGCATGATTTTCTCCTGAGCCTGAGCTAATTCCAACAGAAACTTAGCTGGCGCAGCGAACCCTTGACGAACCGAAGCATTCAAATGCTATCCTGTTTGTGCGAGGGCTGGCTGGGCTTGCTTTGCTGTTCTCTCCGTCGCCCTCGCTGCTCTGATTCCAGCATTTGAATGCTGTTTGTCAGGGGCAGCGGTCGGTTGGCGGATTTTTTCATTTTGGGGCTTGACTTTTAATAGTTAGTCTCCCGTGCAGCAGGGTGATTTTAGCGGTCATGCTCTGCCGGGGGCTTGGTGCGGGGCTTTTCTGCGGGAGGTTCATCAGGCACCGGCAGCACCAACAGACGGTTGCCTAGCTTCAGAAAGGCTTCCGGCTGATGGAAAAGCTGCTCGTACTTCTGTGCCAGTTCTGGGGTCAGGGATGCAAAATCCTCCTCGCCCAATCCCACCACTAGAAAGTCTCCGGCAATGGCATCATACATTTCTCCGTTTTCATCCCGAAGAGCACGGTTCAGGGGCAGACCCATGAGCTTACCATCGTCATTGCAGATGATAGCCACCGGATCTGCAAAGGGGTAAACAGCAGCAATCGTGCCGCCCACCGCCTGCTGCAAGGCTTTCAGGTTATTGTCAATCTCGACCTGCTGCGGATACTGTCCCGGCGCAATTTTCAGCACGGACAGGGTGTTTTCAGCCATGCGAATCCTCCTCTCCGTTCAGTCCGATCTCACCGCTCCGTGCCGCCTGCATCAGAGCCGCCACGAAGAATCCGAAAATCGCACCGGCTTCAAAAAATGCGAATCCGATAAAAAAGTTCAGCATAGCACACCTCAGTCGATGCAGATGCAGGTCAGCTTCTGCCCATCTGCCATCAGGGTGGTGCTGTGGCTTTCCAGATAGGTCTGAAAGCGGTAAATATCCTCCACCGTCAGGGACACGATGGTACTGTGCCCATCGGTGCGGTAGAAGATGACCGGGCCGGTCAGGTACTGCTTGCCTGCCAGCTTGAGGACCTGCGCCGGATTGTAGCTGATAAACAACGGCGCACCCTTCACGGAAATCAGGGCATCGTCCTCGTCAAAACAGGGCAGAACGGAGGGAGCATCCTCCTCCATGATAATGGTCAGTTCCATGTCCGGGCCGATGGCGGCAAGGTACACATTCTCGCTTGCCATTTCGGTCAGGCAGGATGCCGCCTGTTTCAGCATGGTCAGGATGTTCACATCCACAGTAATCTGCGGAGCACGGGTTGCGGAGTGAAAAGGAATCGTGTTGTTCATAGGCGTTACCTCCAAATTATTGCAAACAAAAAAGACCTCATCGGGTCTTACGTTACGGTCAGCGCTCGTTGCGGCGCTGCTGTTTTTTCTGCCACGCATCCAGAAGCTGGATGATCTTCTCCTCCATCTGTTTGGGCGTGTAACTGCGGGGGAAATACTTCCGCAGGGTCTCATTTTTGATGGTCACGGTGTCTTTCTCGCTCTTTTTCTCCTGTCCCATCACATCAAAGGCTTTTTCGTAGCTGAAATCTCCCTGCTGTGCCATCTTTTTCAGTTGCTGCGCCTGCGATAAGGACGGCGCATTCTGGGTGTCCTCCATGGCTTCTAAAAAATCCCGCTGTTGGCTTTCGTCCAGATAGGACAATTCCACAGCGGGATTGAAGGCGATTTTCTTTTCGTCCACCATGTCCAGAAGTTCGGGGACAAGGTTGGTCAGGCGGATGAAACGCCGGACTGTTTCACGGCTTTGATTGTTTTCAGCTCCAAGCTGTTCATTGCTTCGCAACTTCGACACAAGTTGTGTCGAAGTTAAATCTGACCTAGCACCTTGATTTTTTAGAGCCTCCAGCTTCATTTTGTAAGCGAAAGCCCTTTCACTAGGCAGAATGTTTTCACGCTGGAGATTGCTATCCACCATGAGCAAAACAGCGGCATCATCGTCCATGTTGCGGACAATGACCGGCAGGGTTTCCAGCCCGGCAAGCTGTGCGGCGTGCTGACGGCGGTGCCCGGAGATGATCTCGTAGCCACCTTCCGGGCGAGGACGGGCAATCAGCGGAGACAGCACACCGTATTGTTCCACACTTTCCACCGTGCGCTGCATGGATTCATCATCCAAAACCTTAAAGGGGTGGTTCTTGAAAGGGAACAGCTCCCCGATGGGAATCTGCTGCACCTGCTCCCGTTGTTGTTCCTGCCGGGATTCCTCGGTGGAGAAAATGTCATCTGCCCCTTTCAGCGACACGTTTAAGCTGCCTTTCGGCATTCGCCATCACCTCCTCGGTCAGAGATTTATAGGCTTCTGCCACCTTGCCTTTGGGGTCATGCTGGTAGATGCTCTTGCCCACGGCACTGATCTCCGAAGCACGGACAGACCGGGGAATGGTCTGGTCGAACACCTTGATCTTGCTGCCGTAGGCACCCCGAATCAGGTTGTCGATCTGCTGTCCGTAGTTGGTGCGGCTGTCGGTCATGGTCAGCAGGATACCCTCGATTTTCAACTTCGGGTTGATCTGCCGATGGACTTTCTGCACCGTCTGCAAAAGCTGTTCCAGACCCTTTGCGGACAGGTACTGCGCCTGCACCGGAATCAGGGTGGTGTCCGCCGCTGCCAAGGCATTGACGGTCAGCATCCCAAGGGAAGGGGTGCAGTCCAACAGAATGAAATCGTATTCATGCTTTGCCCCTTCCAGCACCTGTTTGAGCATCTTTTCCCGGTTCATGCAGTTGACGAGAGACACTTCCATCCCTGCCAGTTCGATATTCGCCGGAATCAGGTCAACGCCCTCTGCGTGGTGCAGAACACCCTCACCGGGCGAAATGCTCTGGTCGTTCATGGCTTTTGCCATTAGGGTGGAAAGAGTGGTGGGCAGTTCATCGGGCTGCTGCCAGCCCATGCTGATGGTCAAAGACCCCTGTGGGTCAGCGTCCACCAACAGGACTTTTTTGCCTTCCATCGCCAGCCCGATGCCCAGATTCTCACAGGTGGTGGTTTTTCCAGTGCCGCCCTTCTGGTTTACGATGGCAATCGTGGTTGCTTTCTTTGAAATTTTAATCACCTCCGCATCGCTAAGTCGTGGTTGGTTTGGTTTTGGTAGGAAAGCTGCATCGTGGTGGGTGCGTTGTATAGAGAAGCGAGCAGATATTGTTTCATGTTGCGGATCGGGCTGCTGTTCTCTGCAAGGCACTTCAGCACAAAACGGATATGGTCGGCGTTCAGCTTCATAAGGCGGCTGCGTACCACCTCGGCGGGTTTATCGTCCCCGGCAATGTGCAGCAGCTTGCGGTTGGTGGCGCAGGTGTCCACCAGCAAATCTACGATCTGATAGATGGTACCCTCATCGTCCGGGCAGAGCCGGAGCAGAAGGTCTACCTCCAAAGACTGCGAAAAATATTCTTCCAGTTGGGCGCGTTTGCTCATCCAGTCGTTTTCATCGGAATAGATAGGATCAGTATCGCTTACCTCTGTATTCTTTCTCTCAGTCTTATTACATCGTAGTTTGGCCGGATCTTGAAGCGTATTCTGGACGGTTCCAGAATCGTCATTATCACGATTCAAGTAGGGCGTTTTTGACGATTCTGACGAAAAATTCTTTACATAGATGAGGTCGGGCTTGCCCAGCCCCCTCCGTTTGCGTTCAATCAGGCCGTACTCTTCCAGTTCTCGCAGCAGCTTGGTGGCCTTTTTATCGGCACAGCCCAGTGAATCCTGCACCTCCTGCACAGTATAGATGATGAACACCCGCCCAGCTTTGTCCAACCAACCATTCCGGGCTGACAGGCTCATGCGGTCCAGCAGGATACCGTACAGCGTTTTGGCATCTGTGGAAAGCGGTTGGAAGCGGCTATCCTGAAACAACAGCTTGGGAATCCGGTAGAAGGAGAACAGCTCGCTGGACTGCCCATAGAAGTAATCAAGGTCTGCGGTTCTTGTCGGCTTTTTTTCGGGCATAGAGAATATCCCATTTTTCAGGTGTGGAACGGAATACATTGACCTGCTTCTTATAAGGGCAGTGGGCATACAGGCAGGTGCGGAACTTGAAATCAGGTCGATAGTACGGGCACAGCTTGCAACTGTCCGGGGCACGGTCGGAACCTTCGCCAGCGGCGATCACATGGTGCATGGAGTGCTGAACATGGCGCAGAGCTTCGTTTCGCTTGTGGCTCACTTGGCATCACCTCGTTTCTCCAGCGGTGCCATCAGGTCTTTGTAGCAGGGAATCAGCACACAGGGCTTTGCCCGCTTGTAGGGGCACCCTTCGCACTTGCTGGGGCCTTTGGGCGGCTCGATCAGATAGTAGCAGTTCTCTTTGCCGAGAACGCAGCCCTTCTTTCGATTCTTCCAGAAGAAGCAGTGCCGGCAATCTGCCGGGCGGGAAGCATGGTAGCGGATACCGTCCATCGTGATGGTCAGAACTTTTTTCATCGGTAAACCCTCCTTTGGTGGATTCGGGAAGTTCAGCCCGAAAACAAAAAAGCGCGTTCCTCTTTCTGTTCCGAGAGAACAGCGAGTGAACGCGCTATGTATGGAAAAAAGTGTTTTACACGGTTTCTGGTAGGAATGTGGAAAATAGATTTACACAAATTATCGTGTATTTACATGGATTTACAGAAAAGCGGCTGCCAATTTTAGCAGAGAGCCGGGAAACAGAGTCTAAAAGGTGCTTTATGGGGCTTCATTAGCTGGAAACCTGATTTTATTAGCTGGAACCGAAAATTCTGCTAATGGCATTAGCTGGCTAATTTTGGTGATAGGTTCAAAATGAAAAATGCGAAGATCGTCTTTCACATGGAAAAATGACCTTCGCATTTTCATAAAGGGATACCCCAGACAGGATTCGAACCTGCGGTCTCCTCCTTAGGAGGGAGGCGCTTTATCCAGCTAAGCTACTGAGGCATATTATGTATTATCGTTGATTTTTTGAAATTCAACGCGCTTGGAAACGAATATGCAGAATGATTTTCACACCGAAGTGACCGACTGCGTTGCAACCGGAACGGTGTTAAACTTGTTGCATCAAAATTTGTTGAGAAAACCGTGATTCTCGGTTTTGCTTTTGAATAGAGCAATCACTTCTGCACCCAAGGTATCAGGTTGACCGAATTCTTAGGAGTACGGCGTACCATTTCGTAAATTGTTCATATCATATCTTCCCGTGTTGTTTCTTCGCAAATTGTGCTGCCTGGAGGCAGGTCAATTTGCACAAATTCCCCTGAAATATGCTGCCTTACAACGGCTTTTCAAATGTCGTATTAGCAAGGTATTAGCAGGAACCCCTTGTCACAGAGGGCTTTTAGGGGCTATTTCAAAATGCTATTAGCACAGGGAGGTTAATCTATGAGCACCGACACGACCAACGAAAAAGGGACGCCCCAAAGCAGGACATACACCGTGAATGACATCGCAGCCATTCTCGGTATCGGCCGCGCTTCGGCCTATAAGCTCGCCAACTCCGGATTGTTCAAGACGATCCGCATCGGCAACATGATCCGCATCTCCAGGAAGTCCTTTGAGGACTGGCTGAAGGCGGAGGGGCTGGACGACGAGATGTAATAGAGTCATAGAGTCGCCATAACTTAACCAGTTATGGCGACTCTATAATATTTCTACACACACATTACATTTTGAGAAAATAGAGGCGAACAGATACTAGTCGTTTTGCTGTATACAAGATTTAATAATTTCAACAAATTCTTTGGAAACTTCAAATTTTTTGGCAACATAGGGAGTGGAAGCTTTTCCTTCCATTAGGAAATGAATAATCTTTAAGACTTTCCCTATTGTGATGTTTTGTTTAAAGTTGGGATTATTTAGCAAGCTCATTACTGCAGTCGAATTTAAGATAAATCTGCGATCTGCTAAGCAAGCATTTTGAACACTTTTTCTGGTTGCTTCTTTTTGAGTATCAGGGACACTTTCTTCTTGAATTATCGTCTTATCAAGAGATACATACTGGTCTGGAAGAACACCTGGTACTTCATTGCCATCTGTAAAAATACAATTTTGCCGCATATTCTTCGTATAAAATGTTTGTCCAAGTGCGGTCTGCCATTTTTGTATGGTTACAGTTGAATATTTCCCACTTTGAACTTCTGTTGCTTCAAGGCAACGAGCACGTCCAATATCTGTATGAACCCAATTAGAGGAGCCTTCGCTAGTGTTCTCAAGTTCCAGATTTTTTGCCTGTTTACTGTTATCGGAAAGAAGCATCTCAGTGATAAGATTAAGACATTTATAGTCTTGGACAATTGTCCATTCGGGTGGAATCCAATCTGTACCACAAAGCATACCCAGTAAACCGCCAGTAATAGATGCAATTGTATCAGTGTCTATTCCAACCGATGATGCTGGAACTTTCATCCCAAGCACAGGGTTGTTAGCATATCGAGACACCAAGTAAATAGCCGCAAGAATCGCCACATCCCCTGCTCCAGATATTTTAGAATAGCATCCTAGCTGAGTTAGAACATTAGAATCTTCTAATATCAGTCCCTTCTTTAATGATGCCTTAATAAAGTCCAACTGAGTAAGCATCGAAGAAAGAACATTGTTCCATTCTTTCTGATAATCAAAGTACTGGTTTGCTGCGTTGAGCCATTCAGAAAATATGTTGCTATCAGGATATGAACCCCATACTCTTTGCCCATCAATTACAGCGGAAACAAGTTCTCCGTAGCTTAGGACATTTTTTTTCTTGAGGAGATAGTCAAGTGCAAACGCATAACAAGTCGCTCCTAGAATAGCCCGTGGATGGCCATGAGTGAGGATAGAATTTTTTATAATATCTGACATTAAATCTGTAGACGGCGATATTTTATGTTGCGAAATAACATGTGGCAATATTCGCATAACAGCACCGTTTCCACCTGCATTAAAATAGTTGGGTGCCCGTTTAGACTGCCAAGGCAACACACCATCTTTATATAATTTTGCAGCATTTAATAGTGCTTTTCCTCCACCACGCTCATATTTAAGCCAAAAAACAAGTTCTTTTTCGGAGAAAAATTTTTCCCAGTTTCCTACTATAATACTTCTAGCTACAGATAGTGTTAATTGCGTATCATCACTGTATTCTCCAGGCAAAATTTTTTCATCGTGATAGCATGGTTTGTTGTTGCGCCGAATCCAGGCCACAAAATTGTCGCCACCTCCGGCATTTTTAGACTTGCTTTTTGAACGTATTTCATTGGGCCATCCCAATGCATCGCCAATGGCTGTTGCAATCATAGCCCCTCTGCACTTATCTGTTTGCGTAGGTATAGTTACAGACATGGCTTACACCTCCTCAGAAGAGCAGTCGAACAGAGTTTCTGTCGGGCACCTGCCGTTTTTTATCATGTTGCTCCACCTTGTAGTTAATACATCTGGTGCAATATAAATAGGGATAAGTTTTGTATTAAACACCTTTAGTATACCATAAACTCTCGATGCAATATCCTGGTTTCCTACAGCAATTCCAGTTATATATTTAGGGGGTATATTTCCCTTAATCAGAATTTCGGCTTGCCCGTCAGTTGGACAACATTGTAACATCTTGGGCAATCTAGGATATTTAAAAGTTCTCACAACACCAGCAAATATTGAATCGATGCTATCCATATCGCTACATATGTAGGCTCCATTCTCTCGACTTGAATTACAGGGACAATATTTAGCCTCTCGTTCGTTTAATATACTAAGATCAATATACAAAACAATGAAATCTTTAAAAATTTGATCGGAATTTCGTTCAATAGCTTTATTTAGAAACCATGAGTTCGGATATTGAATTGAACAACATATATGATCTAGTTCTCCGTCATATCTAGCACTATCTAGTACATTTTTAGTATCCTGCCGAATGGAATCACTCGACAAAATTCCTTCTGGTGAGGTAATAATATGGGTAAAACTTTGAAGCTTTGTAAAATGGCATAGCCGCGTTACTCCTCGACTACTTAAAATGTCATAGGCGCTCATTTTAAGTCCTCCTCGTTATAACAGCCATAACCAGAAGAGTCTTTCGGAATAAGCATCGACAGCGTTTTGCTATATGTCATGAATAAACCGTACTTTGACCGAGTTACTGCCACATAGAGAAGTTTGATCTCATCTGCATATGCTTCTTTTTCAGACGCCGCCCGAGCAAGAGCATCTGGATCTGGCAATCGCGTCTCCTCCAAAAAGGGGATAAAAACATTGTCAAATTCCAGCCCCTTTGCAGAGTGAAAAGTAGAAAGGTATACTTTTTTTGCATCTGCATAACCAGCCGTATCTTTATCAATCTCTGTTGCAGTGCATCCCTGTTTTTTAAATTTGTATAGAAACATATCTATATCTGAACGATTCCTGCAAATTATTACTACAGAAGATGTTTTACTTAAAGCGATAGCACGATCAATAATCCATTTTTTCTCATTTGACCGTTCTGAAAATTTGATAAGTATAGGTTTTGGTCCCTCTGCAATTTGTGCCGTGGCATCGACCATATCTTCATCTTTCAACCAATACTCACTTTTTGTAATATCTTTTGCGAACGATGTAATAGTAGATGGATTTCTATAATTAACATTAAATCTCCAAATTTTATCTGTATTTATTCCGGAATCCCGCCAAGATAAGCGACTCCCATAAATTTGCTGAGCAACATCTCCAAAAAAAGTAAATGATCCGTCATATGCGGTAGCACTTACTAGTGATTTAATCATCATTGGAGAAAAATCTTGTCCCTCGTCTACTATGATATGGGCATAGCGTCGGGGTGTTTGGTCGTTTTGCAGTTCTAAGTATACATAGAGCGCCAAATCATCCCAATCATATTCGTGCCCTGCCGTTTTGCGGAGTTCAATATATTTTTCATAAACTGCAAAAACCCATTTTCTATTTTCGCGCTTAATATTGGCAGACGCTCTGCCGATACGCTCAGCCTGGTTATAGGTGTCTAGATCTGTGAACCCAAATTTTTCAATAAATGTTATCTCATCAACAAAGAAGTCATCAGATCTTGCCAGTGTAGACTCTGTTGGATATTGTTCTTGTAAAGACTTTTTTGCAAGGCTAATATAATACGCCTTACTGTCCGAATTCAAAATACCATTTCTCGGAGGCATCTTCCCTCGACTATGAAGATAACCGCGTGCAAACTTATGATAATTTTCTACAGCAAGATTTCGAGGAATAACATCGCTGATACCCTTAATGTATTCAACCAATGCACCATTAAATGTGACAAGTAACACTTTCTTATTTCCAGGCAACGCAGCAAGATGATATGCACGGAGAAGTGCAATCGTTGTTTTCCCACTTCCTGCAGTGCCTAATACAACCGTATGCCCCGTTGAAGGCAATGCTAGTACTTCTTTTTGTTTTCCTTTAGGGGTTATATTCATCTTGTCATCCTCCAATATAATTATACTTAAGGCAACTCAGTATGGTCCTTGTCATAAAAGAAGATATATATAATTTTATTATACTATCTCTTTCCAATTTCGGCAATATATCCAATTCTTTTACTTGCTAATACTTTTTAGTTGCCAAACACCATAGGTGTTACCCCCTATGGTGTTTTTATGTGCAAACATCACTCGTTTCATCATCACCTGCGAAAGAAATACGGCATCCTTTTAAACCCCAAAAGGAGTCGATAATCCAATGTTTTCTTTCCCTAATCAGCCCAAAGGCCACCGCCTATAGGTTTTCCTCTCTGGGGTATCTGGGCGGTATAGAGGTCATCTTTTCCCCAAAAATAAACACTTTTCCGAACCGCCGAAAGGAGGTGATACCATGGCGGTATTTCGCATTGAGAAAACCCGCGACTACACGGTGATGTCCAACCACCACCTGCGCAACGCGGGGCTGTCCCTGAAATCCAAAGGGCTGCTCTCCATGATGCTGTCCTTGCCGGAGGACTGGAACTACACCACCAGAGGCTTGGCTAAAATCTGCAAGGAGGGCACGGACAGCATTGGATCAGCTCTGAAGGAACTGGAGCACGCCGGATACATAGTCCGCAATCGGCTCCGGGACAGCAAAGGAAAGATCGTGGATGTGGAGTATACCCAACTTCGACAAGCTGATCGCCACCATCCGGAGCCGGGAAATCTCGGCTTCTATTATTTTGCAGTCCCAAAGCCAGTTAAAGACCATCTACAAGGATGCCGCGGATACCATTGTGGGCAACTGCGACACCACCTTGTTTTTGGGAGGCAAGGAGAAATCCACCCTGAAAGAAATCTCAGAGCTGTTGGGCAAAGAGACCATCGACAGTTTCAATCAATCCGAGAACCGGGGCAGCCAGGTTTCCCACGGCCTCAACTATCAGAAATTAGGAAAGGAGCTGATGACCCAGGACGAGATCGCGGTGATGGACGGAGGCAAGTGCATCTTGCAGCTTCGAGGGGTGCGGCCGTTTTTCAGCGACAAGTTTGATATAACGAAGCATCCCCGCTACAAATATCTTGCCGACGCCGACAAGAAAAACACCTTTGACATTGAACGGTACATGAAACGCAGACCGGCCATTGTAAAGCCGGACGAGCCTTTCGATCTGTACGAATTGAAAGCGACCGACCTTCAACCCAACAATTCAACTGAACGAAAGGAAATGTGAATATGAGCTTTTTTACCAACGCTATTGACGTTTTGCAGACTCTGGTCATCGCCCTGGGCGGCGGCCTGTGCGTGTGGGGCGGCATCAACCTTCTGGAAGGTTACGGCCAGGATAACCCTGCCTCCAAGAGCCAGGGCATCAAGCAGCTTATGGCGGGCGGCGGTGTTGCCCTCATCGGCATCACCCTGATCCCCCTGCTGTCCGGTCTGCTGTCCACCACCTGATGTTGCTCCAAACCCGGCGGGGGCTTTCGCTTCACAGCGGGAGTCCCCGCAAAGGAGGTGATCTCCCTTGATATTGGATATGATCCAGGAGTGGTTCAAGGAACTGCTCATTGACGGTATCATTTCAAACCTGACCGGGATGTTTGATACCCTGAACACAAAGGTGGGCGAGATCGCCGGGGAGGTCGGCATGACGCCCGCCGCCTGGAACAGCAGCATCTTCAACATGATCCGCAACCTCTCGGAGACGGTGATCGTCCCCATTGCGGGCATCATCCTCACCTTCGTCATGTGCTACGAGCTGATCCAGCTCATCATCGAGAAGAACAACCTCCACGACTTCGACACCTGGATTTTCTTCAAGTGGATTTTCAAGACCTTCTGCGCGGTGTTAATCGTCACGAACACTTGGAACATCGTCATGGCGGTGTTCGATGTGGCACAGAATGTGGTCAGCCAGTCGGCGGGGGTCATTATCTCGGACGCGGGCATCGACATTTCCGGCGTGGTGGGCGATCTGGAAACCCAGCTTGCCGACTGGAGCGTGGGCGCTCTGCTGGGGCTGCGGTTCCAGAGCGTGTTCGTGGGGCTGTGTACGCAGATTCTTTCCATCTGCATCTTCCTGGTGATCTACGGCAGAATGATTGAGGTGTATTTGGTCACCTCCATTGGACCAATTCCCTTTGCCACGATGGTCAACCGGGAGTGGGGTTCCACGGGGCAGAACTATCTCCGTTCTCTGCTGGCCTTGGGCTTCCAGGCCTTCCTCATTATGATCTGCGTGGGCATTTATGCCGTGCTGGTGGAGGGCATCTCCACATCCGGCGACAACATATCCGCGGCCATCTGGGGCTGCATGGGCTATACGGTCCTGCTGTGCTACACCCTGTTCAAGACTGGCAGCCTTGCAAAATCCCTGCTTGGAGCCCACTAAAGGAGATGAATAGTTAGGGATTCTATGATACAATCTTCTTAGGTGGTGATTGTATGGGGCAAATTAAACGGCCAGGTGGCACTGATGGCCTTGGTTATTATACTGCTTGGGAAAAATCCTCTGAAAACGGGTGCATATATTGCGGTAAACCTGCATTTACACGAGAGCATGTGCCATCAAAGGCATTTTTGACAAGGCCATATCCTCAGGATTTGGCAACAGTGCCTGCATGTTTTGAATGTAATAACGGATTTTCTAGCGACGAAAAATATGTTTCGTGTTTTCTGGATGTTCTAAAAGAGTCTGTCTATCAAGGCTATACTCGGAGAGCTGACACTTCCAAACGTTTAAGCGATGACATAGACCTTTCGAATTTAATTGCTGAGCAAATAAAACTGATTGACGGAAAGGTCAAATTTGCTGTTGATGTGAACAAACTGCGCCGCATTCTCCTAAAATTAGCGCAAGGTCACGCTGGTTATGAGTTCGACCATATCAATTTTGACAACTCCAATATCACGATATGGTATGAGTTTGCTTTTAACCTATCCCTAGACATGGTGCAGGAATTTGAAGAAATTCCTCAAATGGATATTATGCCCGAGGTGGGGTCAAGAAGCAGTGTATCTTCCTTCGGAGATTGAGAAATTCAAGGACGCCACCGGCTATGAGGAATTTCTGGATGTAGACCCCCAGGCGATCCGGGAGGCCATTGAAAACCCGGACCAATCCCATGTGGACGAGATGCTGGCCTTTGCGGAGCAGGCAAACGGGGAGTATGAGGCAGAGTTATACGGCCAGCCAGCGGCACCCAGCCCGGATGATCGTGAGACCGGCGAGACGGTGCGGACCCCCAGGGGAACCTTCCATGTGACGGATATGAGCCGGGAACAGATGGAGGCGGCCGGATACGGTTTCCACCACGAGTCCGAGGACGGAAAGTATCTCATCATGGCCAACGGCAGCCGCGCCTTTGCCATCCCCAACGGAGACGCCCCTGAACATACCGCGCCGGAGAAATTGACCGTCCTGGTGGTGGAGCCCATGAAGGAGCCCTATGTGAAGGAGATCGACCCCGGCCTCCATGCGCTGCAAGCAGAGGTGGGTGGCGATATTGCCGCCTCCTATCCCTTTGACGATCCGGTGGGGCTGGTGCTGAACGACGAAGGCAAGCTCATTGGCCTGGACCTGAACCGTTCCCTCCGGGACGAGCATGGGGAGATTTACGACATTGTGGCGGGCACCTTCCTGGTGGTGGGCCTGAGGCCGGAAAGTTTCGCGTCCCTGCCCCCGGACATGATCCAGAAGTACACCGAGCAATTCAAGTGCCCGGAACTGTTCGCCAGCATCAACGGGCAGATCGTATCCGTTCCCGTGGAGCCGGAAAACCCGCTGCGCACGGCGGAAATGACCCTGGAGGATGACTACGGCATGATCGACGGGATCATCAACAACGGCCGCCGTGGTGAGGAATTGGAGAAAGCCCAGGCCGAGGCGCGCAGGACTACGCCGGAGAAAAAGCCTTCCATCCGGGAGCGGCTGGGG
>ERZ780228.1536-NODE-1536-length-14120-cov-3.939993_pt1 | contig 14120 bp, 10 predicted proteins | sample MGYA00511015_ERZ780228 | MGnify/ENA primary metagenome ERZ780228 (study PRJEB29588, sample SAMEA2161897) | human gut metagenome | biome: human gut; feature: human-associated habitat; material: faeces | place: Denmark | collected 2008/2010 ...
ATAAAAACAATGGATTAGGAAGAATAAATAGGCCGACTTTGCGTCAGATCAGGACATCCCGGAGCTAGTCTCCGGGAGTTTGGGTTTCATCCGCAGCCGGACCGTAAGTCCGGACAGCTTTGGCGAGCAGTGCTTCAAGCTGATCAGCCTCATCCTCTGTGAGCGACCCCAAAATGCGTTCGTTCATGCGGGTTGAAATATCGGCCATGATGGGTTTGAGCGCACGGCCTTTTTCGGTGAGCATGATGATGCTCGCTCGGCCGTCGGATTCACTGGGGAGCCGATCGACGTAGCCCTGCTTGGCAAGTCGATCGAGCATGACGCAGGTCGTCGACTTCGTACGGCGAATCTTCTGCGCAACCGCCGTGAGACTCAAACCTTCCTGCTGAAAGAGCACCTGGAAGATGTCTCCGCAGCTCGTCGTCAATTCGTCAAGGCCGGCCTTTTTCATCTCAGTGAGCAGGAAACGGCGGCCCTCTTCATGCATGCGGGCTGCGTAAGCAAGTATGGGACGGTCTTCCTTCATTGGCTCTTCTTATTGTTGACAGCTGAATGCCAGTCGCATTTCAAAAGGACTTCAGCTCGTTATGAATATTTTAGGAATTATAAGACTGGGGATTTTCTTCGATTCGGACAGCACCAGCAAATAACCGCACAACGATGTGTAATACGTAAATATGTATGACGTCTTGGTAGTATTCGGCCTAAATTTGTCCGTACTCAACGCACTTTGAAGCCAAATCAGAGTAATTCTGGTAGTCCATATCGTCAGCGAAACCGCACTGCACGCTATGGATGCTCTCCTTTGAACTGCTCGAAAAATTCGAGGAGAGCGGTTTCACCCACCCCCTGCTGGCTCCTCACTTTATGAGCGAACAAACAGTCAGTGCGCATCAGCCCGGGAAATCCGCACCCGTTCAATACGGCTGCGGGTTGCTTTAACCACCTCGAATCGCAGTCCGCTGAATGTGATGGACTCTCCGGCTGACGGAATCCGCCCGAACTTCTCCAAGAGCAGCCCGGCGAGCGTTGCGCAGCTGTCATTTTCGGGACGAAGTCCGCTCACCTGTGTGGTCTGTTCGACCAAGAAGAGGTCAGCAGCACCCTCTGCCGACCAGCCTCCCGCGATCGGTTCGATAAAGCGTCCCTCGTTTTCATCCGGAAAATCACCCGCAATCGCTTCCAAAAGGTCATGCGTCGTCACTAAGCCCTGGATAATGCCGAATTCGTCAGCCACCAAAATAATGTGATGATTGCCCTCTTGGAAATTCCTCATCAATCCAATCACACTGACCGTTTCCGGCACCACCAATGCACGACGGCGCCGAGCAATGTCGGCAATAGCAGCAGGATTGAGCGTATCGCCAGCTAAATCCTTCGCTTTTAATATCCCGATCACATTGTCAAGCGACCCCTCACAGACGGGGTAGCAGCTGTGCGGCTCACGCTTGATCAGCGCGGCAATTTCCGATGCGGGATGTTCTAGATCGATCCAGACCACATCGCAGCGCGGCGTCATGATGGTTTTGACCGTACGTTCCGCCAAGGAAAGCACGCCTTCAACCATGTGCCGTTCCTCCTCAGCAAAAACATCAGGCTTGCGGTCTGCGGCAGTGCCCTCCGCAGCTGTGTCAACCTTTTCGCCGGGCCGGCCCATCAAATTCACAATCGCCGAAAGCGTGCGTGCGCGAAAGGGGAGCTTCTCCGTATGCTTACGAAGGTTGCGGGCAGCCAATTGGTTGAAGAACTCAATCATGACCGAGAAGCCAATGGCGGCGTAGAGATAGCCCTTCGGTATATGGAAGCCGAACCCATCTGCCACGAGTGAGAGGCCGATCATGAGCAAAAACGACAGACACAAAACCACCACGGTGGGATGTGCGTTGACAAAGGCCGTCAGCGGACGGCTGGCGAGCATCATGACGCCGATGGCAATTACTACTGCTGCCATCATCACGCCCAGATTGTCCACCATGCCGACGGCCGTAATAATGGAATCCAAGGAGAAGATCGCATCCAAAATCAAAATCTGGACGATCACCAGCCAAAAACTTGTCGCAGAACCCGCCGCGCTTTCTTCATGCGGACGCGCTTCCAATCGTTCATGAAGTTCTGAAGTGGCTTTAAAAAGCAAGAAGAGCCCGCCGGCGCAAAGAATGAGGTCGCGCAGGGAAAACGAATGCCCCCAGAGCGTGAAAAGCGGCGCTGTCAGCCCCACCAGCCAGCTCATCACCGAAAGCAAAGCCAGCCGCAGGAAAATAGCCATGCCTAAACCGGTATAAAGCGCACGATCTTGCTGCTTTGCCGGCAGTTTTTTGGCCAGGATGGCAATAAAAACCAAATTGTCGATGCCGAGCACCAACTCGAGCACAACAAGCGTCAAAAGTCCAACCCACAGGGTGGGATCAAAAAGAAAGTCCATCAGTAGCAATAGAGCAGCTCTCGAATCAGCCGCGGAAGTCCCCGCTCACACCGAGCGGTTTGAGGTTGAGGTGCGAAATTTTATAGATTAAACCGATCATTGTCCAAGGTTTGAACTCAACTTCAGCATGCGTCCGCATCCGCTCATGGCTGCGAATGAGTATGACTCTCAAACACTGCCATCCTATCGTCTTATTGATTTACCAGATTCTTCCAAAACACAAACAATCAATTTTTGTGTAATTTCCCGAATTAAAACCACATTCCATTTTCAACACATCAGTGATAAATAATTCGCAAATTTCCTTATTGCTTTGCTGATCAACATTCATCTAAAATTCGAAACTCAATCTCATAGATTCAGCACAACTGCGAAGATTATTTAAATTGAGTGAATGCTTAAGCGGACGGAACTGAATATGAAGCAGGCTATCATTCTCCTTCTGGCTCTGGGTGCTGTTGCAGTTCATGCAGAAACGATCAGAGCCTGTGGAAAATACCAAAGAATCGATCAGACTTGGTCTAAATCCTACAAAGTCACAGGAACTATCCAAGATGGATTTTTTGTTATCCAATGGCGGAAAGGCAAACCCACCAAGGTCGTTCTTGGATCCAGAAACAGCATTCCGGCCGCCGAAGAGCACTTTAAAGATACAAGAGATCGTCCATGGGTTCTCAAGGCCGGATGGGAGAACTGCAATTAAGCCCTCCTCTTGGCATCTCATCTTGATTGAGTACTGATTCCTTTCTGTTTTGGTACAAGGCTTCACCAAACGCACCTCGGGCACCTTGGCACACCTATCAGCGCTGCATCACGGAAGAGCCCTCGAAAGAAGGCTAGTTATAACTTCGGACAGATAACGATGATGCTGGCCCCGCACCTGCTTTGCCGCCGCTGCCGGCGGTATGCCGCCTGAGGCGTTCAAAACGGAGCGTTGAGCATCGGCAGGATGCGCAGCTCTGAAGATTCCGCCGCCATTCCTCCCCGCCCTTGCGGGCGAGGATTTCTGGCGGATTCTGCTGAATCGATATTTTGGCTTACCACTTCATGTGGGTGAGTTCACACCTAATCTTGCCGCCTCTCAAAGCAGGCGTATCAGGTTGGTCCGCATTTTCACAAAGACGCGTGTTGCCATAGTCGTTTCGAGTATCGTCAGCATTCCCGCGAGCCCAGACAGCGACCATAGCTTTGGAGTCAGGATCCTTTTCACCGTCAGCATCCATCTGGAAGGCATGAATCGTATTTTCGTGGAAATACACCAATGGCGCAAAGTTCCAAGCCGTGTTCGCCCACATCGACTTTTCGTCCGGAACGCTGGTGTCAATTTCAACCTTGCGATAGTCTTTATTTTCACCCACAGTCTTTACACGCGGGTTGCTGTCGCGGACTGCAAAGGATTTCAGCTGATTGATCGATGCAGGCTCTCTCAAGGTGTAATACATCTCTGAGATAGCATGATTGTGGTACGGATAGAGTGTTCCTACCTGCTGCACCGTCATACCGATTTCAGCTCCTACCGGGACACCATTAATCGATTTGATGCGGAGAAGTCCCCAATGCCCCATGACTTCTGCATAGGCATATCCGCCGCGTACATTCATGAAGTTGCGGCGGTTCCGGTCTGAATCTGCGGCGTACATAGGAAGCCAGCCGGCCGCAGCCCACAAATTCGGCAGTGCATTAGCAGTAACGTCAATACCAAACTGCGAAGGTGTATGAAGCGCTTCCCCAAGCACCATTTGGTCGAAATTTTCAGCAAACTTCAGACCGTATTTTTGAACTTCCTTATTTTTAATTTCGTTTGAGAAGAAATCGTGAAGCGTTGTCCGTTTCAGCCATTGGGCAACCGGAGATTTCTTTAGAAGTTCACCTGAAGGCATAGTCAGCGACTTATCGCTGCGGCGAGGAGAGAAGCAGGCTTTAGCCTTATCCGGATTAGCAAGAATTTGATGAATGTGTTTTACAGCCAGCTGTACATCACGACGATCCGTAATGCAAAAAGATTTGATGCCGTCAGTTGTTTCATAAACAGCAGTGTCGGAATTTCTGCACCGGCCGGTCGTATCAGTCGTAACAGCCTGCGCATATGCGCGGAGGTAGGTCAAGGTCTCGTCCCACAACTGATCGATTAATTTTCGTTCGGCAGGGGTATAGGCCTCAGTTGCATCGCTGGCATTGAGACACTCGAAAACCGGGTTTTTAAGATCGTCGGCCGAAATAAATTCCGGCAAATTACTACCCGAGGCGAAAACGGATAGAGGAAGAAGAGAAGCAACGATTGCGGTTGTTTTTGAAAACATAAACATTTCTCCTTTATGTGCGCTCCCAGTTGCGGTTTGACAGCCAACTAGGTGAAATGATTATGTTTATTTTGACCTCTTAGGAGGTTTGATTATTATCACCAGCCAAGTTTTATGCCGGGATAACCCTATCGCTTAATTAAGCAAATATACTTCAAATCAGTATGTTTTCATGCAGATTTATTATACAAAAGTTAAATAATAATGTTTTCATTTATTTTCTCGTTATGAAAACTGTATTCTTTTTCATGATTTCCTCACTGCGTCTGAATGAATGAAATTCCAGCTCTGCATGATTTGTCAATAAATCGCCAGAGATGCATAGATTTAAGCAACGTACCTCCCAAGCAGCAACAGGCGGAATGATGCTAAATCTATTTATGAATTGTTTTATTTTAATAGTACTTTTCTATCATAAACGCGCATTTTAAATGCCGTTTCACTCTTCAAACCTAAGAAATCTTCCCCACTAGATATCCTCAAACGTTGTGGTCCTAGTGGGCCACAAATGAAAAAAACTCACCTAAAGCACTGGCTCTAGGTGAGTTTATCAATGGTTTAACTTTTATTTGGAATTAATGTTCGTCACCGCCGGCGTGCTTAAACATGCGCAGACCCGTGGTCATGGACGAGAGCGTGGTGCAGCCGCCCATGATGTCTTCACGGAAGGACATGTACATATGCGCGATGGTGAAGATAATCAGCACGTACATCAGTGCATGGTGCACCGTACGCACGGCCTGAGCATCGCCAAAGAGCGTGAACACCCATCCGAACCAGGCCATCCAGCTCGTGTCGGCACCCCAGGCCTGAGCATAAAGCGCAAGACCCGTGATGATGAGGAGGATGCTGCCCAACACGAAGAAGCCGAACATGGCGAGCTGCGCGAGCGGATTGTGACCCGCGTACTCTGCGCTCGTCTTCTTCATGAAGAGGTAATAGGCAACCTGACTGAAAACGCCCTTCCACCACTTCCACGACCAAAGCGGCGGAATGAAGATCTGACGCGAGTACTTGTTCCCGACGACCGCCCAGTAGAGACGGTAGATGAAAAGCACCGTGTAGATAATGCCGGCCGCAAAGTGCGCAAAGCGGATGTAGGCGAAGTCATAGGTAGCCCATGTATCGCCGAGATTGGAAACCAAAGGCGCCCCAATGAGGAACCCGGTCACAATCATCACGAACATGCAGACCATCATGGCCCAGTGCCACACTCGAACCGGCGCCTCCCAGACATAAAGCGGGTGCGTACCCGCACTCATGTCTACTTCGTAGGTGACTGGATCGATTTTCATAGGTCCTCCTTGACCTCAGCACACCTGCACGGACGTAAGCTCTTCGCCTTCGGGCGAGTAGAGATGCGTAGCGCAGGCAAGGCACGGGTCGAAGCTGTGGATCGTACGGATGATCTCCAGCGGGCGCTTCGGATCAGCGAGCGGCGTACCAATAAGCGAAAGCTCATAGGTACCCTTCTGCCCTTCACTGGAGCGCGGCGAAGCATTCCAGGTCGTGGGCACCACCGCCTGCCAGTTTTCGAGGCGGCCGTTCTTGATGACGCAGTAGTGAGCGAGTGCGCCGCGCGGAGCTTCGCACGGACCCACGCCGCGGCATTCCTTCGGCCAAGTCTTGGGTTCCCAGAACTCCATATTGGCCGCAGTTTCGTCGCCGGCCTTGATATTGGCCGTGAGGTCATCAATGTACTGCACGAGCTTGTGCGTTATCCACTCGCACTCGAGCGCACGGGCAGCATGACGGCCGAGCGTGGAGAAGGCGGCTTCGAGCGGAAGATTCAATTCCTTCAGGAGCTCAAGAGCCGGTTCCTTATAGTGCGGTACGTTCTTCGCGATGCCGATCACCATACGGGCAAGCGGACCCACTTCCATCATGTGGCCGCGCCAGCGCGGGCTCTTGATCCAGGAGTACTTGCCGTCCGGAGCGAGCCAGTTGAACTTCGTTTCCGTACCGTCGCTTCCCGGCGGGAGTTCGTAATGCTGGTCAGTGATGCCGTCCCAGGGATGCAGACCTTTGTCGGCTTCCGGATACTTGTACCAGGAGTGGTCAACAAATTCCTGAACCTGTTCGGGATCGCGCGTGTCAACATCAAAGACTTCATTGAGGTTGCCGTTGATGATGGCGCCGCGAGGAATCTGGATCGACTTGTCAGAATAGTCGTTCGCGATTTCAGGGAAGTCGCCGTAAGACATCATGTTGATGCCGGCGAGCCCCTTGCCGTACTTGAACCAATCCGGGTAGAAGGATGCAATGGCCTTGATGTCCGGAATATAGACGTTCGAGACGATATCAACGGCGTGCTTGGCGACCTGACGCATATAGTTCAGCGTCACTTCGTTCACCATCGTGCCCTGAGCGCCCGTATCGTGGACGTTGATCGGGCAGGCGACGCCGCCCACGAGATAGTTCGGATGCGGGTTCTTGCCGCCCAGAATGGTATGAATGCGCACGACTTCACGCTGGAAGTCGAGCACTTCAAGGTAGTGCGCGACCGCAAGCAGATTCACGGCCGGCGGAAGCTTCATGGCGGGATGGCCCCAATAGCCCTTATTGAAAATCGAGAGCTGTCCCGATTCAACGAGCTTCTTCACGCGGTTCTGCACATCGCGGAAGTAACCGACAGCTGCGAGCGGATGGTGCGGCGCAATCTTTTGCTGAATCGCCGCCGTTTCGCGGGGATCGGCATCGAGCGCGCTGACAACGTCCACCCAGTCGAGCGCGGAGAGCTGATAGAAGTGAACGATATGGTCCTGAATGTAGAGCGTGGCATTCAGGATGTTGCGGATCAGATTGGCGTTCTTCGGGATCTTGATGCCGATTGCATCCTCAACGGCGCGAACGGCGGAAAGCGCGTGAATACCCGTACAGACGCCGCAGATGCGTTCAACGAACGCCCAGGCGTCGCGGGGATCGCGGCCCTTCAAAATGACTTCGAGGCCGCGCCACATCGTGCCGGTGCTCATGGAGTCGACGATCTTGCCGTCATCGCCCAGCACTGCCTGCACGCGCAGGTGACCTTCAATGCGGGTGACCGGGTCGACTACGATTCTGCGTTCGCTCATTATTCCTTACCTCCGATTTCCTTATTGGTCTTGGCGCGCGCCTGAGCAACCGCCGAGAGCGCAGCATGCGCTGCAGCTGCAGCGCCCACCACTGCAACAGTGGCGAGGCCGACCTTGTCGACCGTGCCTTCAACGCCCGCAAAGATCGGGGGCAGAACGGTCGTTTCGTGTTCGTAGAAGCTGCCCTTGTCAAAGAAGTTGGGTTCAGCGCAGCCAATGCAGCCGTGGCCGGACTTAACAGGCCAGGACAGCCCTTCGTTCCACTGAATCGTGGAGCAAGGCGCATAGGTCGTCGGACCCTTGCAGCCAACCTTATAGAGGCAGTAGCCGAGCTTGGCGCCCTGATCATCAAACTTCTCGGCGAACTGACCGGCGTCGAAGTGACCGCGGCGATAGCACTTGTCGTGAATGCGCTGGCCGTAGAACATCTTCGGACGGCCGAGACGGTCGAGCGGCGGGAGACGATCGTAGGTGAGGATGTAGGTAATGACCGAGGTCATCACTTCCGGAATCGGCGGGCAACCCGGCACCAGGACGATAGGCTTGTCGGTAATCACTTCCGTGATCGGCACGCATTCCGTGGGATTGGGCTTGGCAGCCTGCACGCAGCCCCAGGCGGCGCATGAACCCCAGCCGATCACAGCTTTGGCGCCTTCGGCGACATGCTTGATCTTATTGAGGAAGATTTCGCCGTTAGGCACACAGTTGATGCCGCCCTGATGAAGCGGAATGTTGCCTTCGACAGCCAGAATGTAGTTGCCCTTGTACTTTTCAATCGTCTCGTGCAGCGACTCTTCGGCCTGTTCGCCGGCAGCGGCCATAATCGTGTCGTCGTAGTCGAGCGACACCATGTTCGTCACCACATCGGCGACGATCGGCGTATAGGATCGGATGAAGGCTTCAGAGCAGCAGGTGCATTCCAGGCCGTGGAGCCAGATAACGGGCGTGCGCGGTTTGGTTTCCATCGCATGGGCGATTTCCTGCGCACCGGCGCTCCCGAGTCCAAGGCTCGCCGCAGTGAGCGAGCAGAACTGCAGGAAGCTGCGGCGGCTGATGCCGCGGCGGCGCAGCGCCTCGTATTGCGTTTCAAACATGTTGGTCTCCCCTCGTTAGAGAAAAGCGGGTCGAGCTTGGGAACCGGCTGGAGGGTGCGCCGGAGGCAAGCTTCTTTTCATTCTGCCGCGATTAAGGATTTAAGACTACTTTTGCCAAAATCTTTTTTCCCGCGTTATCGAGAAATAGCGAAAAGGTTCTGAAAACACTTGTCGCTGCAGCTGGTGAGAAGATTAAAACCCAAAATTGTTCTGCGCATCCCCCCTAATGCTCGCTTCATATAGGTCAAAAGTACTAGCAAGGTGTAGAGCCAAGCATTTTCCGAATAATCAATGTCATTGGAAAACACTATTAGCTCTTCAAGGTACGCCATTCCGTTTTCAAATATCGTTTGGGCGGCTCTTTCGTTTTCAATAAAATGGCTCTCCCAAAGAGGACGTACGTTTTGCGCTTCTACTGCTTAAAGATTAGGACAGCGTATTCCTTCGACGGATTGGCGCTCGGCCGGCGGCCTTCTATACTCGGGGAGCAAAAAAACAGACTGCGCCTTTTGCCTGAATCAGGAGCGTCCGTTAAGGACGGCAAAAGAGGCCGCAGCTGCCGGCCGGTCATCCCGCCGCTTCGGCACCATGGACGCGTCGCATGCCGTCAGCAGACGCAAAACGTCTTCCATGCCGGAGCCGATCGAGTTTTGATGGCCTTCCGGCAATATGGAGAAGTGAGGAGAAAGATCCATGACCGAAGCGCAACGCGAGAATCCGAGCAGACGCCTGCGCGTTTTTACGCAGTCGCCGGCGGAGTTTTTCGACGAAGGTCTCCGGCAGATTGAAAAAACGCGCATGGCGGGTCTCCCGATCCTCAACCCCAAGCTCGTTGTGCGTTCTGCCGGCTGGCGGCGCTGGGGCAACGACTGGATCGGCGTAGTGACGACGCCCTGGGCAGTGCTTGGCATTTATGCCTGCGGGTCAAGAGAAGGATGGGTAGACGTTCCTGCCGACCGCACCCGAATCATTGAACTGCCGGCGGGCGACTTTCCATTTCGGGCCGTTGAAGATCCGATTTTGGGGCGGTGCCTCTTTTTGTCGCTCAAGAGCCCGCTCCTTGATGTGGGCGATCAGGAAACCGCTGACCTCATCGGCAAAATCACTTTAGACACGCTCTTTAAGGCCCAGTCCATTCCGGAGGACGATGAAGACGCAGCCGCCTGGGTGCCGCCGACTGCGGACGGCCAGCTTCGCCGCGTCATTCCGATTCGAATGACTCCGCCCAAAAACATTGAAGCAACGCCGCCCTTAACGCCGCCCAAGCCTGAACCTGAACCTCAGCCCGCTGAGCGCGAATCCTTCTTCGATAAGCTCGAAGAACCCGTATCGCGCCGCGAACTCTTCGGCCGCCGCAAAAAAGCGGAGCCGTCGGATGATGCGCCCGGCGCTCATGCAGCACCCCTCATCGGCGCAGACACGACGCATGCCGACAACGGTGCGAGCCATCCGCTTCGCTCAACGTCTCACTCGGAGGGCATCAAACCATGATCATTGATGACGCCTCCATCCGCGTTCATATCAAGTCAAAGCCCTGCAGCCGGGCGACGGCAGTCGTTTCCTCAACGCGCACCAATGCTGTTGCACGCGCGGCATCGCTGCCGGAAAACCGCGGAAAGGTTCGCCGGCTGCTGACGCTCCTTTATGGCCTCTGTCCGCTCGCTCATCTGGCCGCGTTTGAGGGCGCTTTGTCGGCAGCCCGCGGTGAAGATGAAAAACTTGACGGCTCTAAGCTCGAACGTCAGCGTCTCTTGGCGGATGCCGTGCGGCTTGAGGGGCTGACGGAAAACCTCCGCGTTCTGCTTTTGGAAGCCTCTCGTCTGGAGCTTGAAAGCGAAGCGCTCAATGTCATGCCGGGGGATTTGCCGCCGGCACCGTCTCTTGAACCCGTTGACGCTCGTGCTGTCGGGCGTCTGCGCGCCGTCCTTTCTCAGGCAGCCAGCGCTTTGCTTAAGCTCCCGATGAGGAGCTCGTGGTCGGAAACGGAACACAATTTGGCTCAGCGCACGCGGGCAGAGCTCTCGGCCTCCATGAATGCCGCTGCCGCCATCGCTCAAACGAGCCTTTGGGGAATGCCGCCGGAGGATTTCTGCGGCTTGGTCGAAAAACCCGATGAAGAAGCGGCAGCCGCCATAATGCAGTGGGCGAAGACTTACGCGGCAAAACTGCCCGCTGCCCACTTGCTTGCCTCCATGCTCGCCTGCGCTGAAACGCTTGACCCGCGGGCCTTCCCGGAATCCGAAATTCCGCCGCTGCCGCATCACGCCGCGCTCGAAAGGCAGGCCTTCAGCGAAGAGCTCTGCTACCGCATGCTCCATGATCCGGGTTTTGACCTTGCGCCTTTCTGGCAGGGCACGCCGCGGCTCACCGGTTCCGCAGCACGGCTTCGGAACCACCCTGTGGTGGAGGGGCTCCTCAGCCGCTTCGGCTGCAAGCCCGCAGTACTGATGGCTGCGCGCATCGTCGAAACTGCTGAAGTGCTTCGCGCCTACCGGGCCTGCACGATGTGCCGGGAAGCCCGAGATGAGGCGCTCGAAGCGGGCGACGCCTTTACACATATCCTTTCGGCCTCGTCGCCCGCCGACGGCACGGGAATCTGTCTCGTTGAGACCGCTCGGGGACTCCTCGCTCATGCGGCGGCCGTCTCTGCGCAGGGCGAGCTCACTGCACTGCGCATCACCTCTCCCACGGAGTGGCAATTCTCCCCCAATGGTCCGGGTCAGCGCATTGCCCGGCCGGTGGTAAAGGAACTCCGTTTTCCGCAGAACGATCTTGAACGCCGCAAGCTTGAGGTCCGTGTGCGCCGTGCGCTCTTTGCGCTCGATGCCTGCGTGCCGATCACATTTGCCTATACGCCCGCGGTGGGAACACAGGCTCAGGATGCCGCTCTCGAAGCGATGCGCCGGCCGGCAGCTCCCCGCACGGAGCGCACGGACAACGGTGTTCGTGCGCCGCAGACTGCCGCGGCTTATAGTGATGCCGCCTATGAACTGATTGGAGTGCCGAGCAATGCATGAACTTTCCATAGCCGAAGGCATCATCGAAATTGTTGAGCGCACGGCCAATGCCAACCATGTCCGGCACGTTAAGACCGTGCGTGTCTCCATCGGCGAACTCGCCGGCGTTGACATTCCCAGTCTCGAATTTGCCTGGCAGTCAGTGCGTAAGGGCGGCGTCGCCCAAAACGCAGAGCTTGAAATTGAACGGCCGAACGGCGAAGCTTGGTGCCTTCAATGCCAAAAAAACATTCCGCTTCACCGCTACGGCGATCCCTGCCCCGACTGCGGCGGCTATCAGCTTGCCGCGACGGGAGGAACGGAAATGCGCGTGATCGATATTCTTGAAGCTGCTGACGACCCTGCGGACAGTCACGGCTGAAGTCCAGAACGCCGGCCACGCCCCTAACCCTTTTTTGAGTCCTCTTTTCGCCATACGAACAAAAAGAACTGCAGAAAATCGCCATGCTGCCTTCGCGGCAAATGAGCGCTCTGCAGACTTCAGATGAATAGGAAGAAAATCCATGTGCACCACTTGGGGCTGCGGCCATTCCGGCCCACATATGCATGAACATGTTGACGCCGACGGCAACGTGACGCTCACGGTTCATGACCATGACCACGACCATGATCACGGACATACCCACGATCATGAACATGCTCATGCCCATCCGCACGACCACAGTCACGGGCATGACCATCCGGCGCATTCGCACGATGCGGATATGTCCGCCGGCCGCGCCATTTCGATTGAAGAGGACATTCTGGCGCGCAACGATGCCGTAGCCGCCAAGAACCGCGCTCTCTTCGCCAAACTCGGTGCGCTCGCGCTCAACCTCGTCTCGAGCCCGGGATCGGGAAAGACCGAACTCCTCTGCGCAACGCTCAAGGCGCTCTCCGAGGTGCCCACCATGGTGATTGAAGGCGATCAGGAAACCGACAACGATGCGGACCGCATTCGTGCGACCGGCACCCGTGCGCTGCAAATCAATACCGGCAAGGGCTGCCATTTGGATGCGGCCATGATTGAACGTGCGCTTGACGCGCTCCCGCCCGCTGAACACTCAGTAGTCTTTATCGAAAACGTCGGCAACCTCGTCTGCCCGGCCGAATTTGATCTCGGCGAAGCGCATAAAGTGGCAGTGCTCTCTGTCACCGAAGGCGACGACAAGCCGCTCAAATACCCCGACATGTTCCGCGCGAGCGATCTGGTGATCATCAATAAGATTGATCTTTTGCCCTATGTTCGCTTTGACGCTGAACGCGCCGCAGCCAATGTGCTGCGCGTCAATCCCCGAGCCAAGGTGCTCCAGCTCTCAGCCACCACAGGCGAGGGATTGGAAAAGTGGCTTGCTTGGGTAAAGGCTCAGCTCGTGCTTGCAAGCCTCTGACGGCCTTCCTGATGAAAGAGCTTGGGGCCGCTGCTCGTGAAGCAGCCTTCCGAGCTCCTTCACGAGCATTCAGTCCATAAAGAGAACATCGTGACCCCGACCAACGTCAATGCTAAAGACATTGAAGCCCGACTCGTACGCGTGAACGGCCTCGTTCAAGGCGTAGGCTTTCGCCCGACGGTCTGGCGCATTGCCGCGGCACTTAACCTTCGCGGCGAAGTCTTCAATGACCCGCAGGGGGTGGGCGTCCGTCTGGAGGGGGATCCGCAGGCTTTGGATGCTTTTCCGGCTGCGCTGCGCCGCGAATGCCCGCCATTGGCCCGCATCGATACGCTTGAAGTTTTTCCGACGGAGACGGTCGGTTTTACGGATTTCCGAATCGTTAAAAGCGAAACCGCGGGTGAAGTCTCAACGATGATCACTCCGGATGCATCCGTGTGCCGGGCATGCCTCACAGAGGTCTTTACGCCGGCCAATCGCCGCTCTCGCTACGCCTTCACCAACTGCACGCACTGCGGTCCGCGCTTTACGATTACGCGCGCCCTTCCCTACGATCGTCCGCAGACGTCCATGGCGGTGTTTCCGATGTGTCCGGCCTGTCTGAAGGAATATGAAGATCCTGCTGACCGGCGCTTTCATGCTCAGCCCAATGCCTGTCCGGTGTGCGGACCAGAGCTGTCGTGGACGGATGCCGGAGGCCGCTCGATTCCCGATGCCGGCGACCCTATTCGGGCTGCCGCTGCAGCGATTGCCCGCGGCGAAATTGTTGCGGTTAAGGGGATCGGAGGCTTTCACCTCGTCTGCGACGCGCGCAACCCTCTGGCGGTTGAACGGCTGCGCACC
>ERZ780228.1538-NODE-1538-length-14109-cov-2.878682_pt1 | contig 14109 bp, 10 predicted proteins | sample MGYA00511015_ERZ780228 | MGnify/ENA primary metagenome ERZ780228 (study PRJEB29588, sample SAMEA2161897) | human gut metagenome | biome: human gut; feature: human-associated habitat; material: faeces | place: Denmark | collected 2008/2010 ...
ACGTTCCGAAAATCATATTCCATCTTTCCTCTCATTTCTGCGCACGCTTTTTGCGCATACCGAGTTTGCGTCAAGTGCACGCAGACACAAATCTCGTTCTTCCCCCTACATTGACAACTAACTATAGGAATGCTAGAATAATTTGGCATAAGGCATAATTGAATAAATGCGTAAGGTGTCAGACCATATGCGTCTGGTGAAAAGGGAAGCGGGTGCAAATCCTGCGCGAACTCGTCACCGTGATTCGCAAGCGACGGCTTATTACCACTGGGAGACCGGGAAGGGAGTCGAAGCGTCAGAGCGTTCAGTCGGGAGACCTGCCTTTCGCAGTACAGGAATGAAAAGTTACCGTTCCCCCGCGACATTCGCAAAACCCGCGTCTTCGACGCTCTCCGCTGCTTCGCAGCTCATTTTTGCTTACAAAACGGTACGAGTGAACGGTAACAATGAAAATTCATGCCACGAGAAACTGGCAGTACGAAATCTGCAAAATCAGAAACACTTCTGGTTTTATTTTGTTGCGCTCCGAGATTCGAAGCTATGGCTCCGCTCTATGGAGTTGATTCAGCGATCCAACTTTGCACATTTCGCCTTTCTTCTCTTTTTTCAACGGCATCTGAACGAAAATTTCCCGTATCACTCATTTATCGCCATATTCACACACTGTTGGGACAAAATTTTATTGTCCTCTGATACCGGATTGCCCGACGCCCGTCGTTTCTGCAATCCGAACCCATTCCCAAGGAGGAACTTATGAAAAAGAAACTGATCGTACTGATGTTATCCATGTCAATGACTGCTGCGCTGGTTTCCGGATGTGGCTCTACAGCTGAAACCGCTGTGGAATCCACCGCCACTGAAACTGTGCAGGAAACTACGACAGAAGCGGAAACCGCTGACGCAGAATCTGACCAGGAAGCCGCAGACAAAGTAGCCGCCCTCATCGACCAGATCTATGTTCAGGAAAGAAACGATAACACCGATGAACAGTGTGCCGAAGCAAAGGCAGCATGGGATGCACTGACGGATGCTCAGAAAGAACTGGTAGAAGGCGAAAACGCCGATCCCGATTATTTCGGAAGAGATACCGGCGACGCTTCCAAGGATGATCCCTTAAACGCAGATGAGATCGGGGAAAACGAACTGCTTGTTGTAAGCTTTGGTACTTCCTTTAACGACAGCCGTACAGAGGATATCGGCGGCATCGAAAAAGCACTGCAGAAAGCATATCCCGACTGGTCCGTAAGACGTGCATTTACTGCGCAGATCATCATCAACCATGTGCAGGCACGGGATGGTGAAAAAATCGATAATATGGATCAGGCACTGCAGCGTGCTGTTGATAACGGTGTAAAGAATCTGATCGTACAGCCTACTCATCTGATGCACGGCGCAGAATATGATGAGTTGAGCGAAGCGGTTGCAAGCTACAGCGACAAGTTTGAATCCGTATCCATCGCCGAGCCTCTTCTGGGTGAAGTAGGCTCTGCAGACGATTCCGTAAACAGTGATAAAGAAGCGGTTGCAAAGGCGGTTACAGCAGAGGCAGTAAAAACTGCAGGCTACGAAAGCCTTGACGCTGCAAAGGAAGACAGAACTGCTTTCGTATTCATGGGACACGGAACCTCTCATACCGCAAAAATCAGTTACAGCCAGATGCAGAACCAGATGAATGCCCTCGGATATGACAATGTATTCATCGGCACTGTAGAGGGTGAACCTGAAGATACTGCATGCGAAGCAGTGATCGAAAAGATTCAGGAGGCAGGCTACAAGAAAGTAATTCTCCGTCCTCTGATGGTTGTTGCCGGCGACCATGCAAACAATGATATGGCTGGTGACGATGATGACTCCTGGAAGAGCCAGTTCGAAGCCTCCGGCGTATTTGACAGCATTGAAACCCAGATCGCCGGTCTTGGACAGATCCCTGTCATCCAGGATTTATATGTTTCCCACACACACGCTGCTATGGAAGAGCTCGGCACATCGGCTGCATCCAGCTCTGACACTACAGATGCTGTCCTGGAAGATGGAACCTATGAAGCAGAGTTCAAAACTGACAGCGGCATGTTCCATGTAAATGAAGCAAACGACGGAAAAGGTGTCTTGACTGTAAAAGATGGACAGATGTCCATTCATATCAGCCTGACCTCCAAAAACATCGTAAACCTGTTTGTCGGCAAGGCTGCTGACGCAAAAAAGGATGGTGCAGAGCTTTTACAGCCCACCACTGATACCGTAACCTACGATGACGGCACGACCGAAGAAGTAAATGGATTTGACGTTCCGGTAAAAGCGCTGGATAAAGACTTCGACCTCGCCCTGATCGGAACCAAGGGAAAATGGTACGATCATACCGTCAGCGTTACCAACCCGGTAAAGATTGACTAAAACCCAATCCTGCTCCGACAAAACACACTAAGTTTATACAAGCATTAGAATTCCCGTAAAGTGTGCATTCTAATGTCATGAATCCAAAAAGACCGCAGAACCCGTACAAACAATGTGCACGTTCTGCGGTCTTTTTTGTTTTCTATGAACCCTGTAGAGCGTTTTTTACAGTTCTACACAGCATGCGCCGTCCTTCAGCTCAGCCTCAAAGGTCTTTCCAAGGCAATGAACCTGTACGCGCTGATAATGCTTTTCATAGCCATCATGAACACAGGCTACGGTCAGCTTTCCATCTTTGAGTTCGCAGTGATACTGATTGTATACACCATCGCGGTATGCAAAGCTTTCGCCGTCGTCCTGGAAATGATCCCAGCTTCCTTCTCCGGGATACACCTCCAGCATCAGCACCTGATTGGTATCCTTCTCGCCCACGTAATTCTGCTCCGGCCATACCGGCAGCACTGCGCCTGCTTTTACATAGAGCGGGCAGGTATCCAGCGGAGCATCCCGCAGAATCCACTGTCCCTGATCGCCGGAAATCTTTTCACCTGTCCAGTAGTCATACCAGGTTCCTGCAGGCAGATAAACCATCTTCTTGCGATCGCCCTGGGTTACAACAGGTGCAGCAAGCAGATTCGGGCCTGCCAAAAATTCTGTATTGCACTCCTTTGCTACTTCATCCTTTTCATAATGAAGCACCAGGGAACGCATGATCGGCAGTCCGGTCTTCTCTCCGGTAAAGAACAGGTCATAATAATACGGGATCAGATGATATCGAAGCTGCACTGCTTTCCGGTAAATATCCACGGTTTCCTGATCGAATCTCCAGGGCTCCTGATACCGTGTTCCGATCGCGGAATGATTCCGGAATAACGGAGAGAAGCATCCAACCTCTACCCAACGGCACATCAGCTCTTTTGTACAATCCGAGCCGAAACCGCCCACGTCTGTACCGACAAAGGACATTCCGCTCATACCAAGGTTGCACAGCTGCGGGATCGCCATCTGCAGATGCGCCCAAATGCTGTGATTATCACCTGTCCATGCTGTGCTGTATTTCTGCGAACCGGCATAGCAGGCTCTCGTGATAACAAAGGGACGCCTTTTATCCCGCTGCTTTAAGCCCTCGTAGGTTGCCTTTGCCATGTTATGACCATAAACGTTGTGCATTCTCGCGTGGTCGCTCTTTTCGTCCTCATCGGTAAACACAACGTCCTGCGGCAGCTCCCCGCGGAAGCTTGCCGGCTCATTCATATCATTCCATACGCCGCGTACGCCTTTATCTACAAGGAACTGCTGATTCTCGCCCCACCAGTCACGCACTTCTTTTTTGCCAAAATCCGGATAAACCGCATCTCCCGGCCATACTGCATTGACATAGATCTCACCCTCCGGCGTCGTTGCAAAATAGCCGTTCTCCACACCTTTGTCGTAAACAGAATATCCCTCTTCCAGCTTTACACCAGGATCAATGATGGTTATGATCTTGATGCCGTCCTTCGCCAGATCTGCGATCATCTTTTCCGGATCCGGATAACGTTCCTTATCCGGTGTCCAGGTAAATACCTTGTAGTGATCCATATAATCGATATCCAGATGAATGGCATCGCAGGGGATTCCGCACTCTCTCATGTGGGAAACAACATCCCGGATTTCTTCCTCAGACATATAGCTCCAGCGGCACTGATGATAGCCCAGGGTCCACTTCTGCGGAACCGGAACCGTACCTGTCAGATAAGTATAATTGCCAAGCACCTCCGGCATACTCTCGCCGGCGATCAGATAATAATCCAGATTGCCGTCTGCAGCGCCATACCAGTAATATTCCTCCGATTCCTTGCCCATATCAAAGCAGGATCTGTAGGTGTTATCATAGAACAGGCCAAACACTGCATTTTTATGTAAGGTAATAAAAAACGGAATGGATTTGTAGAGGGACTTGAAATTGTCCATCTGCGGAGCCGGATCATCCGTATTCCACATCACATATTCATAGCCGCGCTTGTCCATAAAGCCGGTCTTATCACCAAGTCCGTAAAAGGCTTCGTCACCCTCAAGCTGCTTGACAACCTCTACCGCTTCCGTGCGCTGCTCCTCTACACTGTGTCCCTCTGCTTCTTTTAATGCCTTCAGTTCATCACTCAGACCGGCGCAGATCTTTCTGCTGCCCCGGTAGTCCCGGCACAAAACGGTGCCGTCCGCTTTATAAAAATCGACCTTGAAATCATCGTAAATCCGTGCAGTCACTGCATCTGTGGAAATTTCTACTGCACCGTCTGCTTCTGCCGCCGTAAAATCAACTGCAACAGACTTGTCTCCCTCAATGGCCTTAGAGCGATGCTCTTCACTCACCACTCCCGAAAATACATTAAAAATCTCCGGTGTGAGGATCTCCACGCGTCCTGTTCGTTTCTCAAACTGAAAAACGACACGATTCCCCTGCTTTTCCCAACTGCATAATTTTCCGAATTCCATCAGTCTTTTGCCTCCTTTACAGAACTGTCTTTTTTCTGCTTGGGTTCTGTTTCTGTCTCTTTTTCTTCTTCCGGATCCTTCGGTTTTTCATCCTCCTGCAGATCTTCCCACTTCACTCTGCCGTAAACAATATTCTGCTTGCGGATAGAATCTGCCAGCGCCTTTGTCAGGTCACTCTTTATCAGTCTCCAGCGCCAGTTCGTGCCGAGTGTTGACGGAAAATTGATTCTTGCGCTGTTATCCAGCCCCAGATAGTCCTGAATTGGAATGATACAGGTATCCGCCACAGAAGCGATGGTAGTACGAACCAGCTCGGATGCCAAAACCTGTTTGCTCTCTGTCGGACGGTTTAAGTATGCCCGCACCATCTGAATCTCTTCCGGTTTAATGCTGGACAGCCAGCCCAGGATCGTCTCATTGTCATGGGTGCCAGTATAAGCTACGCAGTTATGCTCATAATTATGCGGCAGATAATCACCCGCGCCGCTGGAATCTCTGGAATCGAATGCAAATTCCAGAACCTTCATATTCGGATAGCCGCTTTCCTTTACCATTCTGCGGACAGTATCCGTCACATAGCCCAAATCCTCTGCGATAATAGGTTTTTCACCGAGACGTGCCTTGATCGCCTGAAACAGCTCAATACCCGGACCTTTTTCCCAGTGACCATTCACCGCGGTTTTGTCCTTTGCAGGGATGGAGAAATATTCATCAAAGCCTCTGAAATGGTCGATTCTGACAACGTCATACAGTCTAAAGCACCAGGAGATTCGTGTTATCCACCAGTCATAGCCGGTATTTCTGTGATGATCCCAGCGATACAGCGGATTGCCCCACAGCTGTCCATCTGCAGAAAATCCATCGGGAGGACAACCTGCAACTGCGGCGGGTTTTCTCTCCTGATCCAGCTGGAACATCTCAGGATGTGCCCAGACGTCCGCGCTGTCATATGCCACATAGATCGGAATGTCACCAATGATCTTCAATCCCTTATCATTGGCATATTTTTTAAGTTTCTGCCACTGTGTAAAAAACAGATACTGAAGCCATACATAAAAGCCGATTTCTTTAGAATAGTTGGTCTTGTAATACCACATCGCATTATCCCAGCGATAGCGAATATCCTCTGCCCACTGATCCCAGCTGTTTCCGTCAAAAATATCCTTCACTGCCATGAACAGGCCATAGTCATCCAGCCACCAGGCATTTTCTGTCCAGAATGCTGTAAACTTCGGGTCAGGCTTCTCCAGGCTTCTCTCATATGCCAGCTTTAAGAGCGGCATTCTGTTTTCATACAGTTTTCCATAATCAATATCTCTGGCCGCTTTGCCGCAATCGCAGGCTTCTACCTCTTTTCTGGTCAGAAACCCGGCTTCCACCAGCTCCTCCAGATCAATAAAATACGGGTTGCCCGCATACGTAGAAAAGGACTGATACGGGGAGTCCCCATAGCTTGTCGGTCCCAGCGGCAGGATCTGCCAATACTGCTGTCCTGCCAGCTTCAAAAAATCCACCCATTCATATGCTTCCTTGGAAAAGCAACCAGCCGATCCCGTGCGGAGACGGAAGACTGAATACCGGAAGCAGCACACCGCTTGTTCTCATACCTGTTCCCTCTTATCTTCCTAATATTGTAATAGACACCGGTTCTGCCCATACAGAACCTTGCAGCTCTTTTATCTGCTCTAATTTCGTGTCCTCTTTTATTTTAAACCGTGTTCCATCTGTAAGCAACTGCCACTTGCCCTCCAAGGCAAAATAATTTTCAGAAGGCTCCTGTTCCGGATCAGAGCCTTTCCCGCCCGGAAGTCGAAATTCCACAGCTTCCTTATTCGCGTTGTAAATAATAAACAGCTCCTGCCAGGGCGCAACGTTGTCTGTGAGGACGCTTTCGGCTGCAGCCTCCGGCTCAGCCCCTGTCCGGATGGTAAAGGCTACGCAGCCTTCCGGTGCGTCCACAAAGGAGATCTGATCCAGCACCTCCAGGCTTCTCTGCCTCCATGCCGGAAAACTCTTTCGCAGCAGGATCAGACCGCGGTAAAACTCCGCCAAATCCCGGTATTCATGCATCCGGGTCCAGTCTAGCTGATTCACCTTCGCCGCGGAGCGATAGCTGTTGTCGTCACCGTATTTCGTACGCGCCGCTTCCTCTCCCGCCTGTAAAAACGTAATCCCCAGACAGGTAAAATAAATTCCCGCGGCAAGACGGTTCTGCGCCAGAGCTACTTCATTGTATGCGCCAAAATCCGGCTCCATGCTGTCCGTCAGCGTATGCACCAGCTTGTCCCACAGCGTATAATTGTCATGGGCTGAGACATAGGAAACAGACTGGTGTGCAGACGATGGCTGATAACCGCCCATTCCATCACAGAATCCCAGCACACTGGAACGAATCTGAGTCTCCAGTCCCTTTGCTCCGTTGACAAAGCCAGTCTCCTTGACTTCAAAAACACTGCCCTTAATGCTGTCCCGAATATCATCATTGAAAAATCCGATTCGGTCAGACAAAAGGGCTGCGTTGCATTTCAGCGCCTGCTCATAGCCTGGCTGAATCGCAGTCTTGCCTGCTGTCCACGGTTCGCCGTACATCAGAATTTCTTTTCCACCCGGCAGGCAATCCAGTGCCGCACGGATCTCATTCATTGTCTCCGTATCATGCAGTCCCATCAAATCGAACCGGAATCCATCCACATGATATTCCTTTACCCAGTAGCAAATACAGTCAATCATATATCTGCGATACATCCTTCTCTCACTTGCAGTATCGTTGCCGCATGCGGAGCCGTCTGAAAAGCTGCCGTCTGCCTCCTGTCTGTAAAAATAATACGGAACAGTTTTCTGGAAAACAGAGTCTATGCTGAATGTATGGTTATACACCACATCCATGATCACCCGGATTCCCGCGCGATGCAAGGCCTGGATCATTTCACGGCATTCCCGCACCCGTACTTCTCCATGATACGGATCGGTCGCATAGGAGCCTTCCGGTACAAAATAGTTCATCGGATCGTACCCCCAGTTATACTGGAGCTTCTTTCCGGTTTCATCTACCGAACCATAATCATACATCGGTAATATCTGGACATGAGTGACACCCAGCCATTTCAGCCAGCTCATGCACGTCGGGTTTCCTGTATTTCCATCCAGACAGGTATCCTTTTCTGAGAACGCTTTATATTTCCCTCGATTTTCTTCCGAAACACCGCTTTGGGGATCGTGGGAAAAATCGCCTACATGCACTTCCCAGACAACGGGTGCCGGAGCCTTTGGCAGCTTCTCCTGATCTTTGTCCCAGCCCTCCGGCTCAGCTTTTTTCAGATCGATCACCATACTGCGCTGTCCATTTACTCCGGCGGCCTTTGCGTAAGGATCTGCAGTTTCCCGTGTCTGACCGTCCGCCGTTACCAGCCAGGTATAATAAACACCTGAAAGATCTCCGTTTTTATGCACACGGAAAACGCCTTTTTCTGTGCGTACCGCTTCTGTCCGGTCAAAGGGCTCTGCTGCACCCTCCTCTGCGCTTCCTGCCCGATACAGCAAAAGCTCTGCCCGCTCTGCCGTCGGGGCCCAGAGTGCAAAGTCTGTCCCCTGCGTCTGATAAACCGCCCCAAGGTCATCGCCCCCATATTCATAGGCTTCTTCAAATTCCTGCGAAGAAAACAGCTCTCTCCATTCCCCCGGCGTCCGTTTCTGTGTTACATTTTCCATTTTCCTGCTCCTCCTGATCAAAAGTCATTCTCTAAATACGCGGATAAAATAACCAGTTTATCCTTTTTATTGTAACAAAAGAAATGGAAGAACTGCAACTGCCCCGGCATGTTGAAATTCTTCCATTTCATATCAATTTTTTATGATTTTTACAAAATCAATCCTTTTCTGTCATTTTTCCGGAAAATCTGCTTTAGATCACCTTCGACAGAAACTCCTGCAGTCTCGCGTTTTTCGGATGATCGAAAAATTCTTCCGGCGTGTTTTCCTCTTTGATCCTGCCTTCATCCACAAACAGCACTCTCGTGCCGACTTCCCGGGCAAAGCCCATCTCGTGGGTAACGACCACCATTGTCATACCCTCGTGGGCCAGATCCCGCATTACACTTAAAACCTCGCCAACCATCTCCGGATCAAGCGCGCTGGTAGGCTCATCAAACAGCATAACATCCGGATGCATGCACAGAGAGCGAACGATGGCGATTCGCTGTTTCTGACCGCCGGACAGCTGTGCCGGATAAGCGTTTGCTTTTTCTGCAAGGCCGACACGTGCCAGCAGCTCCATCGCTTCTTTTTCCGCTTCCGCCTTGGACTTTTTTAACACCTTGATCGGTGCCAGCGTCATGTTTTCCAGAATCGTCTTATTTGCGAACAGATTAAAATGCTGGAACACCATTCCGATTTTCTGACGATATTGATTTAAATTGCTTTTCGGATCTGTAATCTCTTTTCCTTCAAATAAAATCTCGCCCGAGGTCGGCATTTCCAGAAGGTTTAAGGAACGCAGAAAGGTCGATTTACCGGAGCCGGAGGGACCTACAATAACGACTACCTCACCCTGGCGGATCGTCGCATCAATATGATCCAGCACCTTCGTCGGTCCAAAGGACTTGCAGAGCTGTTTGATTTCAAACAGAACCTGTTTTTCCTGTCCGTTATCGCTCATTGACACGCATCCTCCTTTCCAGTCTGCTGATCAGAGCTGAAAGTACACTCACGCTGACCAGATAAATCAGAGCTGCCACAAACAACGGCATATAAGGCTCATAGGTCTGACTTCTGACGGTATTCGCACCGTGCGTAACATCCGTCAGTGCAATGTAACCGCAGATAGACGTCTCCTTTAACAGGGTAATGAACTCGTTGCCCAGGGCAGGCAGGACATTTTTAAATGCCTGGGGGATAATAATATACCACATCGTCTGCACATAGGTCAGTCCCAGGCTTCTGCCTGCTTCAAACTGCCCCTGATCCACGGACATGATACCGGAACGGATGATCTCCGCTACGTATGCGCCGGAGTTGATTCCGAAGGTCAGAATCGCAACCAGCCGCTTGCTGACATCCACAGAACCGAACACGATGTAATACATGATCAGCAGCTGGATCATTGCAGGGGTTCCGCGGATAACCGTCAGATACAGCTTACAGATCACATTCAGAATTTTAACCACCAGTGGAGGACGGTCCAGCTTATCTGCAGACGACCGCACCACTGCGATCAGCACGCCGATGACAACGCCCAGAATAACAGCGAAAAAGGAAACAACATAAGTTGTTCCCAATCCGTTGGTGAAGTACTTCCACCGATTATCGGTTATAAAGTTTGCAATAAATTTGAGTTTAAAATCTTCCATATTATAATTGCTTTCCGATTATCTCTTGTAATTACTTTGTTACAATGATCACCTGGCTTGCTGTTGCATAGGTATCTGTGAAGTCTACGCTCAGCTTACGCTCATCTGTTACCGTCATGCCTGCTGCACCGAAATCAGCCTTGCCGGAAACAACTGCATTGACGATTGCATCAAATTCCATATCCTCGATCTTTAAGTCATAACCAAGCACATCACAGACAGCCTGTGCGATATCAGGATCGATGCCGACAACCTTCTGATCCTCATAATACTCATAAGGCTCAAATGTCGCATTGGTTGCCATAACCAGTGTGCCGTTGGAACGGTCTACACCTTCCGGAGAGGTATAAGGATGCTGTCCTGCCTCATCACCGATGTAGTTGGAAACGATAGCATCCAGCGTACCGTCTTCCTTTAACTGAGTAAGCGCTTCGTTAATCTTTGCAGTCAGCTCGCTGTTGTCTTTGTTGACACACATTGCATATTCTTCAGAAGAAAGCTCTTCGTCCAGAATCTGTAAATCATCATTCTTTTCCACAAAAGCCTTTGCGGGATTGTAGTCGATCACTACGCAATCGATCTTGCCCTGCTTTAATGCCTGAATTGCATCTGCGCCCTTGTTGAAACGTTCTACAGTAGAACCGTCGTTCTGTTCATATTCCGTTGCCAGCTGATCACCTGTTGTACCGAGCTGAACACCGATCTTCTTGCCAGCCAGATCAAAAGCAGCGGTATCTGTGCTTTCTGCTTCTGTGGAGGCTGCTTCATCGGTCTCTGCAGCTGCTGTCTCTGCCGCAGTGCTTTCTGCTGCAGTCTCTGTTGCCTGTACTGTTGTCTCTGTGGATGCAGAAGAACCACATGCTGCCAGAGAAGCAACCATGGCTACTGCCAATACGCTTGTCAGTAATTTTTTCATTTTCATTTTTCTTCTCCTCATTTCTGCGCACGTTTTTTGCGCATGCCGAGTTTGTGTCAAGTGCGCGCAGACACAAATCTCGCGATTGAAAAATCTTATTTTTCAATCTTCTCCTCTGATGTCTCCTTATTCTTTTATCTTTAGATTTATTTTTAAAGACATCTTTAAACGGGATTTCCTTTTCCGTTGTAATTCCGTTTCATGACATCTATACTATCACACTTCCTTTAAAAATCAAGTATAAATTTTCACAAAATATTCACTTTTTTACCTCTTTCTTGTATAAATATTCACCTGTATGTATATTATTCGCCGATATACATTCTATATGTATATTTATGTGTATTACACCTCGAAGCGCTCCACAGGCATCCGGGTCAGGGCTTTTGACTCCGACATCATTTTACACAACCTTTACCCATTCCTAACCGGATCGTGATATCTTGCATTGCTCAAATGACTTATCATAAGTCTCGCAATGAGGCAGACGGCATATGGCTTCAGGCATTCACTATATTTCATTCATCAGCCCGGAACAGGATACTTCCGGCATCAAGGAGGAGAAACATTATGAAAAACAAACTGATCGCACTTCTTACAATGAGCGCACTGGCAGTTGGCACTCTGGCAGGCTGCGGCAATACTGCTGCAACAGATACTGCAGCAAGTGCAGCTGACACAGTTGCAGAAACCCCCGTCGAGGCTGTCAGCACAGCAGCTGCTGAGGCTACTGAAGCTGCTGACACAGCCGCAGACAGTGCAGACAAATATGCAGATCTTTCCGGTTCCGTCAGCATGTCCGGTTCCACTTCCATGGAAAAGCTGGCAAATGCAGTTGCAGAAAGCTTCATGGAAAAATATCCCAACGTGACCGTAACTGCTGAGTTTACCGGTTCTTCCGCAGGTATCGAAAGTGTCCTGGCAGGCAGCGTTGACATCGGTAACTCTTCCAGAAACTTAAAGGACGATGAAAAGAGCGCAGGCGCCGCAGAAAACATCGTTGCAATTGACGGTATCGCAGTAGTTGCAGATCCTGCAAACAAGGTAGAAGATCTCACAAAGGATCAGCTGGTTTCCATCTACACCGGTGAAACAAAGAACTGGAGTGAGGTTGGCGGAGACGATCAGGCGATCGTTGTTGTTGGTCGTGAGGCAGGCTCCGGTACAAGAGGTGCGTTTGAAGAGCTGCTGGACATCGCAGATGCCTGCGTTTACGCAAACGAACTGGATTCCACCGGTGCCGTTATGGCAAAGATTGCTTCCACCCCCGGTGCGATCGGTTATGTTTCTCTCGATGTTGTAGATGATTCCGTAAAAGCTTTGAAGCTCGATGGCGTAGACGCAACGGAAGAAAATATTAAAGCCGGCAACTACGCACTGTCCAGACCTTTCGTAATGGCAACCAAAGGTGAAATCTCCGAGCAGAAGACCGAAGTACAGGCACTGTTTGATTACCTTACCTCCGATGAGGGCAAGGCTCTGATCAAATCCGTTGGCCTGATCACAGTTGACTGACAACATTTCTTTTCCAAAACACTCCCTGCTGGATGCAGGCCCGGCAATGTCGGACCTGCATTTTCCAGTATTCTGTGCACAACCGCATAGGGGATAACCTTTGATTAAAGGCAGCCTTCTGCAGGCTGCCTGGAAACGAGGATTTTTATGAATTCTATTATCGGCAATAAAAAAGCAAGATCCGTGGTAGAGCAAACTGCTGAGATCATTTTTACCATCTGCGCGTTTTTCGCTGTTCTTGCAGTCATTTCCATTACAGTTTATATGTTTTTAAATGGTACTCCCGCCCTTACAAAGGTGGGACTTACAGAGATCCTGTTCAGCACAGTATGGAAGCCAACCGCTGCAGATCCCAGTTACGGCATTTTATACGTCATTCTGACCTCCATCGTCGGCACAACCCTTGCGATCCTGCTGGGCGTTCCCATCGGCGTCCTGACTGCTGTTTTTTTTGCAGAAACAGCGCCCAAGCCCCTCTCTAAAATCGTCCGCCCCGCCATTGAGCTGCTCGCCGTTATTCCTTCCGTTATCTACGGTCTGCTCGGTATCCTGTTGCTGTGCCCTGCAATGTATAAACTCGAGCAGAAAATCTTTGCAGGCTCTGCGACCCATCAGTTTACCGGCGGTGCAAACCTTATTTCTGCCGTGCTTGTCCTTGCGATCATGATCTTGCCTACTGTTATCAACATCAGCGAATCCGCCCTCCGCAGCGTTCCTGCCAGCTTAAAGGCGGCCTCCCTGGGTCTGGGTGCTTCCAGGATCCAGACAATTTTCCGTGTAACGATCCCGGCAGCCAAATCCGGTATCGCAACCGCCATCGTCCTCGGTGTCGGCCGTGCGATCGGTGAAGCAATGGCAATCAGCCTTGTATCCGGAAGCAGTGTCAACGCCCCTCCGCTTCCTGACAACCGCCATCGTTGCTGAAATGGGCTATGCAGCAGATTTACACCGTCAGGTACTATTCACCATTGGCCTTGTCCTCTTCGTATTCATTATGATCATTAACATGACCCTGAACAAAATTCTGAAAGGAGAAAAAGAGTAATGAGCACAGAGCTTACGGTCCCCGGTTCCTCCAGTATTTTAAACAAAAAAATCCGGTCTTCCGATCTCATTCTCACCGTTCTGATCGATCTGGCTGCGGCATTTTCCATCCTTTTACTGATCGCGATTATGGGCTATGTCTTTTTCAGAGGTCTGCCCCAGATCAGCCTTTCCTTCCTGACTTCCGTTCCCAGCACCATCAAGGGAACCTTTGGTATCGCCGGAAATATCGTCAATACGCTTTACATCATTATCCTTACCCTGCTGATCGCAACTCCCATCGGTGTCGGCAGCGCGATCTACTTAAACGAATACGCAAAGCCCGGAAAAATCGTCCGGCTGATCGAATTTACGACAGAAACCCTTTCCGGTATTCCTTCTATAGTTTACAGCGGCGAGTATACCAATAACAGAATTGAGAGA
>ERZ780228.1563-NODE-1563-length-13905-cov-2.992924_pt1 | contig 13905 bp, 10 predicted proteins | sample MGYA00511015_ERZ780228 | MGnify/ENA primary metagenome ERZ780228 (study PRJEB29588, sample SAMEA2161897) | human gut metagenome | biome: human gut; feature: human-associated habitat; material: faeces | place: Denmark | collected 2008/2010 ...
GAGCGACGGTCTCCAAAACCGTAGGTTGAGGGTTCGATTCCTTCTGCCCCTGCCACCCAAGATATAGTGCAAGCAAGCCGCGGTCAGAAGATCGCGGCTTGGTGTTGTTGGAAACGCTCTTTTTTTGACATTAAATTTGGCGAAATCGCTGTTGTTGATAACGAGGGTTCGCCTAAAGAAATTATGAGTACACAAAACGCAAAACCTGAAGAAAAAACATCTGGCTCGGACATGGCTCTGGTGTCGTTGGCGGTTATTCTGGCGTTGGCCGGCGTCTGCGGCTTTAGCTTCTTGAGCGACCAAACCTTACTGGTTCGTTTGGGCGTGTTGATCGGTGGCTTGGTTTTCGCCGTGGTGGTTGCATGGTTTAGCCCTTCGGGCAAACGTTTCATTGTTTATGGTCGCGAATCGTATGACGAATTGCGTCGCGTTGTGTGGCCGACACGTAAAGAAACGTTGAACTCTACCGGTATGGTCATTGCGTTTGTTGTCGTCGTCGCGGTATTTTTGTTCTTGGTCGATATGATCGTTGAATGGGGCTTGTACGACGTTTTGTTGAAGCTCAGCCTTTAATGGAGTCTGCGTATGACTGAAATGCAAGAACAACAACAGGTTGCTGCACCGAAAATGCGTTGGTATGTTGTGCACGTTTATTCCGGTATGGAAAAGAGTGTGCAAAGAGCGCTGACAGAAAGAATCGGTCGTTGCGCATTCCCTGAACAGTTCGGCGAAGTTTTGGTTCCGACTGAAGAAGTCGTCGAAACTCGCAATAACCGTCGCTATGTGACCGAACGCCGTATGTATGCCGGCTATGTGTTGGTGCATATGGTCATGAATGATGACACGTGGCACTTGGTTAAGAATACGCCTCGTGTAACCGGCTTCTTAGGCGGCAATCGTCCGGCAGCTCTTGCTGATCACGAAATCGCCGCGATTCTTCAAACTCAAGAAGCTACCGCTGAAAAACCGCGTCCCAAGATTAGTTTTGAAGTTGGTGAAACCGTTCGTCTTAAAGAGGGCGCCTTTGCCGATTTCAATGGTCGCATCGAAGAAGTGGATTACGATCGCAGCCGCCTGCGTGTCACGGTTGAAATTTTTGGTCGTGAAACACCTGTGGACATTTCGTTTAGCGGCGTAGAAAAAATTTAATTTTCGCGTGGTTATGACAAGAATTTGCTTTTTGAGAAATTCGGTGGCATAATCGCGCTCTTTCTTGTTAAACAAACACTAGGGAGCCTGAGCAGAGAGATCTGTAAAGGCGCTAGAACCTAAAAGGAAACCTCAAATGGCTAAGAAGATTGTCGGCTATATTAAGCTGCAAGTTCCCGCCGGCAAGGCTAACCCCTCGCCCCCAATCGGTCCCGCTCTCGGTCAGCGCGGTCTTAACATCATGGAATTCTGTAAGGCTTTCAACGCCCGTACGCAAGGTGTTGAACCCGGTTTGCCGATTCCTGTGGTGATCACCGCTTACGCTGATAAGAGCTTCACCTTCATTATGAAGACTCCTCCGGCCACGATTTTGATCAAGAAGGCCGCCAAGATTCAGAAGGGTTCTTCTCGTCCGCATACGGACAAGGTGGGTAAGATTACTCGCGCTCAAGCCGAAGAAATCGCCAAGACGAAGATGCCGGATTTGACGGCTGCTGATATGGATGCTGCTGTCCGTACGATCGCCGGTAGCGCTCGTTCCATGGGCATCACTGTGGAGGGACTGTAATATGGCTAAGATCACCAAGCGTATGAAAGCCGCACAGTCCAAGGTTGAAGCGCAAAAGTTTTACGCCGTTGCTGATGCTTTGGCATTAGTTAAGGAAACGGCTAGCGCCAAGTTCGACGAATCTGTCGATGTGGCTATTCAATTGGGTATTGACCCCCGTAAGTCTGATCAAGCTGTTCGTGGCGCCGCAGTGTTGCCCGAAGGCACGGGTAAGACGGTTCGCGTGGCTGTGTTTGCTCAAGGTGCTAAGGCTGATGAAGCCAAGGCTGCCGGAGCTGACGTGGTTGGTTTTGATGACTTGGCCGCTTCTGTTAAGGCCGGTCAACTTGACTTTGACGTTGTGATCGCTTCTCCGGACGCTATGCGTGTCGTGGGTCAATTGGGTAAGATTTTAGGCCCGCGCGGCTTGATGCCGAACCCGAAGGTGGGTACGGTTACGCCGAACGTGGCTGAAGCTGTTAAGAACGCTAAGGCTGGTCAAGTGCAATTCCGCGCTGATAAGGCCGGTATTATTCACGCCTCCATCGGTCGTGCTTCCTTTGAAGCTGCTCGCTTGGAAACGAACTTGAAGGCGTTGATCGATGCGTTGGTCAAGGCTAAGCCCGCCTCCTCCAAGGGTCAGTACCTCCGTAAGGTTTCTGTCTCTTCTACGATGGGTGTTGGCGTTCGCGTTGACGTTTCAACTGTTGTTGCTTAATAACATTTACCCGTGAGTCCGATTTAGTCATCGGGCTCACAAAAAGAGGTCGTGAGGCCTCGAGGGCTTTGGGTGGGAAGTTTACTTCCCGCTGTCAAAGACCGCTGGAAACAAAAGTTTCGGCGTTTGGACGGCTGAAAAAGTTAGAACCTCGAAACAATTGTTTTAATTGTCTTGTGAAAGAGTCGGTGAACGTCAAAAACCGACTGACTGACAAGATGTCCAGCGCAGACGGCTACCGAAGAGAGAAAATTTCGTTTGATCGTGCCGCTTGGCATGGCAGGCGAGACTCTCGGAGAGTTGCCGGTTATTTGTAAACCGGTGCCGAAAGTAATTTCGGTACCTCTGAGTGGAGCCAGACCGTGGGTCTTAATCGTCAAGATAAAGCGGCAGTTATCGAAGAAGTGAGTGGTATTGTTGCCAACGCTGGTTCGATCGTTATTGCCGAATACCGTGGGCTGAGCGTTCAAGCGGTCACTCAATTGCGTGCTAACGCCCGCAAGGAAGGTGTCCAACTGCGCGTGCTTAAAAACACTCTTGTGCGTCGTGCCGTTACCGGTACTCCGTTCGAAGGTTTGTCCGACCAATTCGTCGGTCCCCTCGTTTACGGTTTTTCCGCTGATCCGGTCGCCGCTGCTAAGGTGTTAGTCTCCTTTGCCAAGAAAAACGACAAGCTCATTGTCAAGGGCGGTGCGATGCCGAACAACGTCTTGGACGTTGCTGGTGTTGAACAACTCGCCACGATGCCGAGCCGCGAAGAATTGTTGGCTAAGTTGATGGCTACGATGAACGAACCGATCGCTAAGTTCGTTCGCACGCTCAATGAAGTGCCTGCGCGCATGGTGCGCACAGTTGCCGCTGTTCGCGATGCTAAGGAAAAGGCTGCTGCCTAACCTAATTTTTAATTAACAAACGAAATTTATTGGAGTCATAAAATGGCCCTTACGAAAGAAGAAATCCTCGACGCAATTGCGTCCATGACCGTTCTCGAAGTTTCCGAACTCATCAAGATGATGGAAGAAAAGTTCGGTGTTTCCGCTGCCGCTGCTGCTGTTGCAGTTGCTGCTCCTGCCGCTGGTGGTGCTGCCGCCGCTGCTGAAGAAAAGACGGAATTCGACGTCGTTCTCGCTGAAGTTGGTTCTAACAAGATCGCCGTTATTAAGGCTGTTCGCGAATTGACCGGCTTGGGCTTGAAGGAAGCCAAGGACATGGTTGAAGGCGCTCCGAAGGCTGTTAAGGAAGGCTTGCCGAAGGCTGATGCTGAAGAAGCCAAGAAGAAGTTGGAAGCCGCTGGCGCCAAGGTCGAACTCAAGTAATTCTTGCTGTTCTGCCGAAATTCGGGCAATATTTGAAAAGATGTTGCCCGAAAAAGTCCTTCTGTTGGAGGACTTTGAACTGAGTTTCTTTTAGTTGATAAGAATTCAGTTCTAAGTCTTCTGAGTGAGCAGCAAAAATTCGATTGACTGAAAATTTACCATCCGAAACGCCGCTCGGGTATTGAATAGATACCTGGGGCGGCTTTTGGCGTCTTTCTTTTTTGTTTTCTTACTTAGGCTGAAATCGTTTTTTTCATCAATCTCACGTCGAACGGAGTGTCCATGTCGTACTCGTTCACTGAAAAGAAGCGCATTCGAAAGAGTTTTGCGACTCGTCCGAGTGTTCTCGCAGTGCCTTCCTTGTTGGAAATGCAACTTCGGTCTTATTCCGAATTTTTGCAAGCCGATGTTGCTTCCGCAGACCGCAATCCGAATTTTGGTTTGCAATCTGCTTTTACGTCTATTTTCCCGATCTCCAGTCACAACGGTTTAGCTCGTTTGGTTTTTGAGAGCTATTCGCTCGACGAGCCCGTTTTTGATGTGGCCGAATGCCAATTGCGCGGTTTGACTTATTCAAGCCGTTTGCGTGCTCGCATTCGTTTGGAAATTATCGATCGTGACGATCCTGCCAAGAGCCGGATCAAAGAAATCCGTGAAAATGATGTCTATATGGGTGAAATCCCGTTAATGACGGAAAAAGCCTCCTTCATCATCAACGGTTCTGAGCGTGTGATTGTCAGCCAGTTGCACCGTTCGCCTGGTTTGTTCTTTGAACATGACAAGGGCAAGACGCACAGCTCTGGCAAGTTGCTTTTCTCCGCTCGTATGATTCCGTACCGCGGTTCTTGGCTTGATTTTGAATTTGACGCAAAGGATCTCGTCTACTTCCGTGTTGACCGTCGTCGTAAGATGCCGGTGACGATTTTGCTCAAGGCTTTGGGCATGAATGCGGAACAGATTCTTGAAACGTTCTTCGAATTCGATACCTTTAAGCTCGGCGCTCGCAGTGCCTCTATGACGCTTGTGCCGGAACGCCTGAAGGGTGAAGTGGCTCGTTTCGATATCGTAGGCCGTGACGGTGAAGTGATTGTCGCTAAGGACAAGCGCATCACGGCTCGTCATATCCGTCAAATGGCTGATATGAAGACAGTTTCTGTCAACGATGATTTCTTGATTGGCCGTGTGTTGGCCAAAGACATCATTGATGGCGAAACCGGTGAAGTGTTGGCAGCCGCTAACGACGAAATTACCGAAGAATTGTTGGCCAAGTTGCGTGAAGCCAAGATCAAGGGCTTCCAAACAATCTATACCAACGAATTGGATCAAGGTAGCTTTATCTCTGATACGTTGCGTATTGATGAAACGCCGGATCAAATGTCTGCCCGCGTGGCCATTTACCGCATGATGCGTCCGGGTGAACCGCCCACAGAGGAAGCGGTTGAAATGTTGATGAATCGCTTGTTCTTCTCTGAAGAAACGTACGATTTGTCCCGCGTTGGCCGTATGAAGGTCAATGCCCGTCTGGCTCGTCCGACAGCAGAAGGTCCGGGTACGCTCACGCATGAAGACATTGTCGATACGGTCAAAGTATTGGTCGAATTGCGCAACGGTCGCGGAGAAGTCGACGATATCGACCACTTGGGCAACCGTCGTGTGCGTTGTGTTGGTGAATTGGCTGAAAATCAATTCCGCTCCGGTTTGGTGCGTGTGGAACGCGCTGTGCGTGAACGTTTGGCTCAAGCTGAGTCTGACAATTTAACGCCGCAAGATTTGATCAACAGCAAGCCGATTTCCGCCGCCATTCGTGAATTCTTTGGCTCAAGCCAATTGAGCCAGTTCATGGATCAAACCAACCCGTTGTCTGAAATTACCCACAAGCGTCGTATTTCCGCTTTGGGTCCCGGTGGTTTGACTCGTGAACGCGCCGGCTTCGAAGTCCGCGACGTGCACCCGACTCACTATGGTCGTTTGTGCCCGATTGAAACGCCTGAAGGTCCGAACATCGGTTTGATTAACTCGTTAGCTTTGTATGCTCGCTTGAATGAATACGGCTTCTTGGAAACGCCGTATCGTAAGGTGATTGACTGCAAGGTGACCGATCAGATTGATTACCTCTCCGCTATTGAAGAAGGTAAGTACGTCATCTGTCAGGCTAACTCCGAGTTGGATGACGAAGGCCGCTTGACCCAAGAATTGGTGAGCGCCCGTGAAAACGGTGAAACCGTGATGGTTAGCCCGGAACGCGTTCAATACATGGACGTCTCTCCGTTGCAGGTCGTTTCTGCCGCTGCTTCCTTGATTCCGTTCTTGGAACACGATGACGCTAACCGTGCTTTGATGGGTTCTAACATGCAACGTCAAGGCGTTCCGTGCTTGCGCCCGGAAAAACCGGTTGTCGGTACGGGTGTGGAACGTACGGTGGCTGTGGACTCCAAGACGGCTGTCCAAGCCAAGCGTGGCGGTGTCGTTGACTATGTTGATGCCAACCGTGTGGTGATTCGCGTCAATGACGATGAAAACATTCCGGGCGAAGTGGGTGTTGACATTTATAACCTGCAGAAGTTCACGCGTTCCAACCAAAGCACGAACATTAACCAACGTCCTATTGTCTCCCGCGGAGACGTTGTGGCTCGCGGTGATGTTTTGGCCGACGGCGCTTCCACCGACATGGGTGAATTGGCATTGGGTCAAAACCTGTTGGTGGCCTTCATGCCTTGGAACGGTTACAACTACGAAGACTCTGTGTTGATCAGCGAAAAGGTGGTGGCCGATGATCGCTACACCTCTATTCACATTGAAGAGCTCTCCGTGGTGGCTCGTGACACGAAGTTGGGCGCCGAAGAAATCACGCGCGACATTTCCAATTTGTCCGAAAACCAATTGGCTCGTTTGGACGAATGCGGCATTGTGCAAATCGGCGCTGAAGTTAAGGCCGGTGACGTGCTTGTCGGTAAGGTGACGCCGAAGGGCGAAACGCAATTAACCCCTGAAGAAAAACTCTTGCGAGTGATCTTCGGTGAAAAGGCAAGCGACGTTAAGGATACGTCTTTGCGTGTTCCGTCCGGTATGACCGGAACGGTGATTGACGTTCAAGTCTTTACGCGTGAAGGCGTAGAACGCGACGCTCGTGCTAACTCCATTATTGACGAATCGCTCAAGCGCTATCGTCAGGATTTGGATGAAAAACTGCGCATTGTTGAAGGTGACGGTTTTGCCCGTTTGGCTCGCCAACTTGAAGGCAAGAAGGCCGAAGGCGGTCCGAAGGGTCTCAAGAAGGGCGTCCTCACCAAGGAATATTTGGAAAGCTTGAAGGGCTTTGAAATCTTTGATCTGCGCATGGTCGATGAAGCCGATCAGAAGTTGCTCGAAGATATGCGTGCTCAACTCGATGACAAGCGTCACGAATTTGATCGTGCGTTTGAAATCAAGCGCAAGAAGCTGACCCAAGGCGATGAGTTGCCCCCGGGCGTGCTCAAGATGGTGAAGGTCTACATTGCTGAAAAACGTCGCCTGCAACCGGGTGACAAGATGGCAGGTCGTCACGGTAACAAGGGTGTGGTCTCTAAGATTTGCCCGGTGGAAGATATGCCGTACATGGCTGACGGTCGTCCCGCCGACGTCGCTCTTAACCCGTTGGGCGTGCCCTCTCGTATGAATATTGGTCAGGTGCTCGAAGTGCACTTAGGCTGGGCTGCCAAGGGCTTGGGCTGGCGCATCGGTGAAATGATCAAGAGCTGCCAAGTGGCTCAAATGCGCGCCTTCTTGGAAAAGATCTACAACGAAACCGGCAAGAAGGAAGATTTGAATAGCTTGACGGATGAAGAAATCATGCGTTTGGCTGAAAATCTTCAAAACGGTGTGCCGTTTGCTACGCCTGTGTTTGATGGCGCCAGTGAAGAACAAATCGGCAAGATGCTTGATTTGGCCTTCCCTGAAGATGTTGCCAAGCGCTTGCAATTGACGCCGTCTAAGACGCAATGCACGCTCTACGATGGCCGTACCGGCGAAGCATTTGATCGTCCCGTCACAGTGGGTTACATGCACTACTTGAAGTTGCACCATTTGGTTGATGACAAGATGCACGCTCGTTCCACGGGTCCGTATTCGTTGGTTACGCAGCAACCGTTGGGTGGTAAGGCTCAATTCGGTGGTCAACGCTTCGGTGAAATGGAAGTGTGGGCTCTGGAAGCTTACGGTGCCTCTTACGTGTTGCAAGAAATGCTGACGGTGAAGTCTGACGATGTGAACGGCCGTACTAAGGTTTACGAAAACATCGTTAAGGGCGAACACGTTCTCGAAGCCGGTATGCCGGAATCGTTCAACGTGTTGGTGAAGGAAATCCGGTCGTTGGGTATTGACATCGACCTCGAACGTAATTAAGGACAGAACAGATATGAATCCGCTTATCGATCTGTTTAAGCAATTTAATCAGGACGATCACTTCGACGCGATCAAGATTGGTCTTGCATCGCCGGAGAAGATTCGTTCCTGGTCTTACGGTGAAGTGAAGAAACCGGAGACCATCAACTACCGTACCTTTAAGCCGGAGCGCGACGGTCTGTTCTGTGCCAAGATCTTTGGCCCGGTCAAGGACTATGAGTGCTTGTGCGGTAAATATAAGCGTCTGAAGCACCGCGGTGTTGTTTGCGAAAAGTGTGGTGTTGAAGTCACGTTGTCCAAGGTGCGTCGTGAACGCATGGGTCATATTGAATTGGCAAGCCCTGTTGCCCACATCTGGTTCTTAAAGAGCTTGCCGTCCCGCATGGGTATGGTTTTGGACATCCCCTTGCGTGACATTGAACGTGTGCTTTATTTTGAAGCCTACTGCGTGGTGGATCCGGGCATGACGGATTTGAAGCGCGGTCAGTTGCTCACCGAAGACGAATACCTCGAAAAGGTTGAGCAGTTCGGATCTGACTTCAAGGCCATGATGGGTGCTGAAGCTATTCGTGAAATGCTTCGCACGATTGACGTTGACCACGAAGTCGAAACGCTGCGCAAAGAACTCGAAGATACTTCTTCAGATGCCAAGATCAAGAAGTTCTCCAAGCGATTGAAGGTTTTGGAAGGTTTCCAACGTTCTGGCGTTAAGCCTGAATGGATGGTGATGGAAGTTTTGCCGGTGTTGCCGCCGGATCTTCGTCCGTTGGTGCCGTTGGATGGTGGACGCTTTGCTACGTCCGACTTGAACGATTTGTATCGTCGAGTCATCAATCGTAATAACCGTCTGAAACGTTTGCTCGAACTGAAGGCTCCGGACATCATCATTCGCAATGAAAAGCATATGTTGCAAGAAGCCGTTGACAGCTTGTTGGATAACGGCCGTCGCGGCAAGGCCATGACCGGTCCTTCCAAGCGTCCTTTGAAGTCCTTGGCCGACATGATCAAGGGTAAGAGCGGTCGCTTCCGTCAAAATCTGTTGGGTAAGCGTGTGGACTACTCGGGTCGTTCCGTGATTACGGTGGGTCCGTACCTGCGTCTGCACCAATGCGGTTTGCCGAAGTTGATGGCTTTGGAATTATTCAAGCCCTTCATCTTCAATAAGTTGGAACGTCGTGGTTTGGCCATGACGATCAAAGCCGCCAAGAAGATGGTTGATAATCAAGAGCCGGTCGTTTGGGATATCCTCGAAGAGGTGATTTATGAACACCCGGTGATGCTCAACCGTGCTCCGACGTTGCACCGTTTGGGTATTCAGGCTTTTGAACCGAAGTTGATCGAAGGTAAGGCCATTCAATTGCACCCGCTCGTTTGCGCAGCCTTTAACGCTGACTTCGACGGTGACCAAATGGCTGTTCACGTGCCGCTTTCTTTGGAAGCTCAATTGGAAGCCCGTACGTTGATGCTTGCTTCCAACAACGTGCTCTTCCCGGCTAACGGCAATCCGTCCATCGTTCCGTCCCAGGACATGGTGCTTGGTCTGTACTACTCCACCCGTGAACGTATCAATGCCATGGGTGAGGGGATGTTCTTTGCCGATGTCGCAGAAGTGCGTCGTGCATTGGACAACAAGAAGATTGAACTTCAAACCCGTTGTACGGTTCGTATCAAAGAATACGAAGTCAATAAGAAGACGGGTGAGAAGACCGAAAAGATTGTCCGTTATGAAACAACAGCCGGCCGTGCTTTGTTGTCCGAAATTCTGCCCGAAGGCATGAGTTTTGCGGAATTGAACCGTACGCTGAAGAAGAAGGAAATCGCCCGCTTAATCAACACCTGCTTCCGCAAGTGCGGTTTGCGTGCGACGGTACTTTTTGCTGACCGTTTGAAGGACCGTGGCTATGCTCTGTCCACCATTGGCGGCTTGTCCATCTGCATCGGCGATATGACGGTTCCTGCTCAAAAGGCAGAATTGATTGCAGCTGCTGAAAAAGAAGTCAAGGAAATTGAAGCTCAGTACGCCTCTGGTTTGGTAACGCAAGGCGAACGCTACAACAAGGTGGTGGATATTTGGGGTCGTACGGCCGATCAAGTCGGTAAGGTGATGATGGAAGAGCTTTCCACGGAACCGGTTGTTGACCGTCATGGCAAGCTCACCAAGCAAGAATCTTTCAATTCCATCTACATGATGGCTGACTCCGGCGCCCGTGGTTCTGCTGCTCAGATTCGTCAGTTGGCCGGTATGCGTGGTTTGATGGCTAAGCCTGACGGCTCCATTATTGAAACCCCGATTACGGCTAACTTCCGTGAAGGCTTGAACGTACTGCAGTACTTTATTTCAACCCACGGTGCACGTAAGGGTTTGGCTGATACGGCTTTGAAGACGGCTAACTCCGGTTACTTAACTCGTCGTCTCGTTGACGTGACGCAAGACTTGGTCGTCACTGAAGAAGACTGCCACACCACTCAAGGCGTTAGTATGAAGGCCTTGGTTGAAGGTGGTGACGTTATTCAATCGTTGCGTGACCGTGTGTTGGGTCGTGTGACAAGCGCCGATATCGTCAATCCTGAAACGGGAGAAGTCGTTATTGCGGCCGGTACGCTCTTGACCGAAGATGAATGCGACGAAATTGAAAAACTCGGTATTGACGAAGTAATGGTTCGCACGCCGCTTACCTGCCAAACCCGTTACGGTTTGTGCGCCAAGTGCTATGGTCGCGATTTGGGCCGTGGCTCCTTGGTCAATGTCGGTGAGGCTGTGGGCGTGATCGCAGCTCAGTCCATTGGTGAACCGGGTACACAGTTGACGATGCGTACGTTCCACGTCGGTGGTGCCGCTAGCCGTGCTGCGGTGGCAAGCTCTGTGGAAGCCAAGGTTAACGGTCAAGTGAGCTACTCCTCGGCGATGCGTTATGTGACGAGCGCCAAGGGCGATCTCGTTGTGATTTCTCGTTCCGGTGAAATCATCATCAGCGATAACGGTCGTGAACGTGAACGCCATAAAGTACCCTACGGTGCAACGTTGCTCGCGAAGCCCGATCAACAAATCAAGGCTGGCGAGCAGTTGGCAACCTGGGATCCGATGACCCGTCCGATTATTTCCGAATACGGTGGTACGGTTCAGTTTGAAGGCATCGTTGACAACGTAACCGTGATGAGTCAGACCGACGAAGTGACTGGTTTGTCCAGCCTCGTGGTGATTGACCCGAAACGTTCTACGGCCGGTGGTGCCAAGGGTAAGAAGGGTAGCACGCAAACGTTGCGTCCTGCTGTTCGTTTGCTCGATGAAAATGGCAACGAAGTGAAGATTCCGGGAACGGATCACCGTGTGACGATTCAGTTGCCGGTCGGTGCTTTGATTGTGGTCCGCGACGGTCAAAAGATTGGCCGCGGTGAAGTCTTGGCTCGTATTCCGGTTGAATCGCAAAAGACCCGTGATATTACGGGTGGTTTGCCGCGTGTTGCCGAGTTGTTTGAAGCTCGTTCGCCGAAGGATGCCGGTGTGCTCGCTGAAGTGACGGGTACGGTAACTTTCGGTAAGGAAACTAAGGGCAAACAACGTCTGGTGATTACCGACAATGAAGGTACCGATCACGAATTCTTGATCAGCAAGGATAAGAGCATCCTGGTTCACGATGGTCAAGTGGTTCAAAAGGGTGAAGAAATCGTTGAAGGTCCTGCTGATCCGCACGATATCCTTCGCTTGCTCGGTATCGAAGCATTAGCTCGCTACATTGTCGATGAAGTTCAGGATGTGTATCGTCTGCAAGGCGTGGCCATTAACGACAAGCACATTGAAGTGATTGTTCGTCAGATGTTGCGCCGTGTGAAGATTACGGATCCGGGTGATACGAAGTTCATTCGTGATGAACAGGTGGAACGCTCCGAAATGTTGGATGAAAACGACAAGGCAATTGCGGCTGGTAAGCGTCCGGCATTGTACGAAAACGTCCTCTTGGGTATTACGAAGGCTAGTTTGTCGACAGATTCCTTCATTTCCGCGGCTTCCTTCCAGGAAACCACGCGTGTTCTTACCGAAGCTGCCATCATGGGCAAGAAGGATGAATTGCGCGGCTTGAAGGAAAACGTTATTGTGGGTCGCTTAATTCCTGCCGGTACGGGCTTGGCCTATCACAAGGCTGTAAAGGCTAATGGAGCGGCAGAGGCTGAAGAAGCCTCCGGCTTTAGCTCCACTTTTGCGTCGCAGGAACCTGTTGACGAAGCCATCGTAACTGAAACGGTGACGAAGGAAGAATAAGGTGCTTATAGCATCTGCCGGGAGTGTCGAGAGGCACTCCTGAACGAGGACCCGAGGGGCGTTTTTAGAGATTTTTCGCCCACGGGTCTTTCGTGCATTTTCTCTTAAGGTCTTGACAATAAGAGAAAAAAATACGAAAATCTCAGCCTCCCGAAGCTTAAAACTTTCGGACCTCCGATCATTGGCGTGATTTTATGCGTTGATGAAGGGGGTTTTGTGCGTTAGTTTCGGACGTTTTAAAAACCAGCAATTCTGCCTTCCATGCGAGAGCCTGGTTGGAGAATTTTTAATACGGACTTTTATGCCTACCATTAACCAATTAGTGCGTAAGCCCCGTGTGCTCACGCATGATAAAAGCAAGAGCCCCGCGCTCAAGAACTGCCCGCAAAAGCGTGGCGTTTGCACGCGCGTGTACACCACAACCCCGAAGAAGCCGAACTCCGCTTTGCGTAAGGTTGCCAAGGTGCGTTTGACCAACGGCTTTGAGGTCATTTCTTACATCGGTGGTGAAGGCCACAACCTGCAAGAACACAGCGTCGTGTTGATCCGCGGCGGTCGTGTTAAGGACTTGCCTGGTGTGCGTTACCACATCATCCGCGGTTCTTTGGACACCCAAGGTGTCAAGGATCGTAAGCAAGCTCGCTCCAAGTACGGCGCCAAGCGCCCGAAGGCAGCTTAATTCGCGGCGCGTTGTAGCCGTGAACGGTCTGCACCATCCGTTTTAGTGTGATGAAAGGACCGAGTAAGTCGCGATCCTAATTGAGTGATCGCATTGTTTAAGACTGAAGACTACGAAAAGAGGAAAAAAATGCCCCGTCGTCGCGAAGTACCGAAACGTGAAATTTTGCCGGATCCGAAGTTCGGCAGTGTTGAAATCGCCAAATTTGTGAACGTGATCATGCTCGATGGCAAGAAGGCCGTCGCTGAACGCATCGTTTATGGCGCTTTGAGTGAAATTGAAGCCAAGACCGGCAAGGACGCTATGGAAGTGTTCAAGACCGCCCTTGACAATGTCCGCCCGCTCGTGGAAGTCAAGAGCCGTCGTGTTGGTGGTGCCAACTACCAAGTCCCGGTTGAAGTTCGCCCTGTCCGCCGTATGGCTTTGGCCATGCGCTGGTTGCGCGAAGCGGCTAAGAAGCGCGCTGAAAAGTCGATGCCCCAACGCGTAGCTGGTGATTTGTTGGATGCGGCCGAAGGCCGTGGCGGCGCCATGAAGAAGCGTGACGAAGTTCACCGCATGGCTGAAGCCAACAAGGCTTTCTCTCACTTCCGTTTCTAATTTGATTAACCAGATGCGTTTTCCAATCAACGAGAAAACGCATCGTCTCCAACTAGGGGAAACATAATGGCTCGTACTACTCCGATCTCGCGTTATCGCAACATCGGGATTTCTGCCCACATTGACGCGGGTAAGACCACGACCACTGAACGTATTCTGTTCTATACGGGCGTTACCCATAAGCTCGGTGAAGTGCATGATGGCGCCGCCACCATGGACTGGATGGAACAGGAACAAGAAAAGGGGATTACGATTACG
>ERZ780228.1571-NODE-1571-length-13816-cov-6.388199_pt1 | contig 13816 bp, 12 predicted proteins | sample MGYA00511015_ERZ780228 | MGnify/ENA primary metagenome ERZ780228 (study PRJEB29588, sample SAMEA2161897) | human gut metagenome | biome: human gut; feature: human-associated habitat; material: faeces | place: Denmark | collected 2008/2010 ...
GGCTTCGGTAGGCGTATGCAACGCCACGGGAATATTGCGTTGCGCGGCGGCGAGCATGGCGAGGCCGGCGGCCTGTGCGGTACCGAGTACGGTGTTGCGGTTGGATTGGGCGAACACACGCTCGATAGATACCGCGTCCGGCGCGAATCGGTCCATTTTCTCGGACAGGCCGTTGTAGATGGCCAGTAGACGCAGATCCTGGGTGATATCCGGTGAGGACCGCACCACGTCCACGTGAATAAACGAAAGCCGGCGGTGCTCGCCGGCTTCGATCACGCCGACCCCGCAACGTGTGAGCCCGGGGTCGACGCCAAGGATAATCACGAGGATTACTCCTCGTCGAGCTGGGCCATCACCTCGTCGGAAGCGGTCCAGTTGGAGTAGATGTTCTGCACATCGTCGAGGTCATCGAGGTTGTCGATGAGCTTGGACACCTTGCGGGCATCCTCAAGGCTCAACTCGACCTCGTTCTTCGGCTGCATGACCTGGTCGGCGGAATCGTAGTCGAAGCCGGCTTCCTGCAGAGCCTTGCGCACGGGGGTCATGGTGCGGTCGACCAGATCAGCGGTCAGTTCGTTGAACTTTGCGCGGGTCAGGGTCATATCCAGGTGCTTGGGGCCGGTAGCATCGGCGGTGATGAAGGGCAGGTTGATCTGGCTGCTCATTGCGCTGGACAGCTCGATCTTTGCCTTCTCGGCAGCTTCCTTCAGACGCTGAGCAGCCATCTTGTCCTTGCGCAGGTCGATGCCGTTCTCGGTCTGGAAGGCGTCTGCCATCCAATCAATGATGCGCTGGTCGAAATCATCGCCGCCCAGATGGGTATCACCGTTGGTGGCCAGAACCTCGGTAACGCCGTCGCCCATCTCGATGATGGACACATCGAAGGTGCCGCCGCCCAGATCGTAGACCATGATCTTCTGGTCATCTTCCTTATCCACACCGTAAGCCAGAGCAGCTGCGGTGGGCTCGTTGATGATACGGCGGACGTTCAGGCCTGCAATAGTGCCTGCGTCCTTGGTTGCCTGACGCTGGCTGTCGTTGAAGTAGGCAGGCACAGTGATGACAGCCTCGGTGACGGTCTCGCCCAGATAAGCCTCGGCGTCAGCCTTCAGCTTCTGCAGGATCATAGCGCTGACCTGCTGGGGAGTGTACTCCTTGCCGTTCAGGGTCACCTTGTGGTCGGTGCCCATCTGACGCTTGATGGAAGAAACGGTGTTGTCGGGGTTGGTGATAGCCTGACGCTTTGCAACCTGACCTACCAGACGGTCGCCGGTCTTGGTGAAGCCGACAACGGACGGGGTGGTGCGAGCACCCTCAGAGTTGGCGATGACAACGGGCTCGCCGCCCTCCATAACAGCCACGCAGCTGTTGGTAGTACCAAGGTCGATACCAATAATCTTACTCATAATGAAGTCTCCTCTCGAAAGAACAAATCTTGTTTATATGATGCTTATGATGATGTCAAGCGGATGTTATTGCAAACTCCCTTGCGGGAGGTTCGGCTTGTTTATTCGGCCACCACAACGGTTGCATGGCGGATGATCTTGTCACCCAGCTTGTAACCCTTCTGGAAAACGGTGACCACCGTGCCGCTCTCCTGCCCGTCCGGGGCGGGGATCTGCTGCACAGCATTCATAAAGTTGGGGTCAAAGGGCTTGCCCAGCACCTCGATCTCCTCCACATGGAGGGCTTCCAGTGCCTTTGCCGCCTTATCCAGCGTCATGACCACGCCCTTTTTGTAGTTCTCGTCAGTGGTGGGGGCGTTGGCAGCCATATCCAGCGTATCCAGAATGGGGATGATCTTTTCCACTGCATGGGAAACACCGTCGCCAAACTTCTGGTCGGCCTCGCGGGTGGAGCGCTTGCGGTAGTTGTCGTACTCGGCAGCCATGCGCAGCAGCTGATCCTTGGCCTGTGCAGCATTCTTTTCCGCTGCATCCAGCTTTGCCTTAACGGCTTCCAGCTCCCGGGCCTTCTTGTTGAACCAGCCGCCATCCTTCTTCTTATCATCCTTCGGGTCGGCAGCTTCGGCAGCAGGTTCCTGTTCGGGTGCTGCCTGCTGGGCCTTCTCCTCGGGAGCCGTTTCGGGCTGCTCCGCTTCCTGAGCCGGAGCCGTCTTTTTTGCTTCTTCGCTCATTCCAGATCCTCCTTATAGATCACAGTCCGCCGGGGTACGGCAGCCTGTGGGGTGTCTTTTCGTTTGCCGCTCATGCCCTCGCCCAGCTGGTCTGCAAAGTAATGCAGCAGCGGCATCAGTTTCTGGAAGGGCATCCGGGTGGGGCCGATCAGTGCGATGGAGCCCCACAGGCCTCCGCCCACCAGATACCGGTCACTCACGATGCACAGGCCCGGGATCTGCGGTTCCAGATCCTCGCCCAGCAGCACGCTCTCGCTGCGGTCTGTCGGGGGAGCGATCAGGGCCGCTGCCTGTTCTTCATCGTTCAGCAGGGTAAGGATGTCGCCCACCTTGCCGTCCAGCTGAGGCCAGTCCAGCAGATACTGCTCACCGCCCAGAAATACGTGGGGCTTGACGGAATCCTGCAGGATGGCCGCCGCCGCGCTGATGACAGGCACCAGCTCCGGGTCGATCTGGCTGCACAGCTCTGCCAGCAGCCGGGGCGAAAGATCCACCGGCGCCACAAAGGTAAGGTTGCGGTTGAGCAGCGCCGCAAGGGCAGCTGCATTTTCCCGGGAAAGCCCGGTGCGTACCCGCGCCACCCGGGTGCGGACGTAACCGGCGGTGGTCACAGCCAGCACAGCGGCTGCGCTGCGGCCCACCTGCACCACCTCGTAATGGGCGATGCACAGATCCTCGGCGCAGGGGGTGCTGACGGCGGCGGTGCAGCCGCTGATGGCGGCCAGCGCCTTGGCAGCGCCCTGTGCCAGCTTTTCCGGCTCGTGGTCAAGGCTTGCGAACACCGCGTCCACACGGGCGCGGGTCACACGGTCCAGCGGCTGGTCATCGGTGAGAAGATGATCCAGATAATAACGGTAGCCCTTGGCACTGGGGACACGGCCTGCACTGGTGTGGGGCTGCTCCAGCAGACCCAGCTTGGTCAGCGCGGCCATCTCGTTGCGCAGCGTGGCACTGGAAACTGCCATATCAAAGTAGTTTGCCAGCACACTGCTGCCCACGGGCTCGCCCTCGAGGCCATACAGCGCAACGATCGCCTGCAAGACACGCTGTTTGCGTGCATCCATCGTCATAGCGCCTGCCCCCTTCGTTTGCTTTTCGTTCTTTAGCACTCCTTCTTCCTGAGTGCTAAGACCATTATATCCAATTTTGCGGCGCTGTCAATAGCTTCTCAGAAAAGTTTTGAAAGATTCATAATTCTGTCATAAAGGCCGCACAAAAAAGAGCCGCCCTGCGGCGGCTCTCCTATATAATAGATCATTCCTCCATCTGCTTTGCCAGAAATGCCGCCGCCACGTTCACCGCCTTGAGCTGGGCGGCATCGGGCTGGGCAGTGCGGTCCTCCGTAAGCAGGCCCACACTGCCGGTGACATCCCCCGCCGCAATGATGGGCGCAGCGCACAGCAGCGCCCGGGGTGAGCCCTCACAGGGCAGCAATGCCTTTTCGGGGCTGCCATCGCTCTGGTAGGGCTTGCGGCTGTCCATCAGCTTTTCCAGCGGCTGGCTCACGCTGCGGTCTGCCAGATCCCGCCTGCCCGCACCGGATGCCGCCAGAATGCGGTCCCGGTCTGAGACAAAGGCCGTCAGGGCAAAGCACTTGCTCAGCACATCCACATACTGGGCCGTCACCCCGCTCAGTTCCCCCATGGGCGAATACTTTTTGAAGATGACCTCGCCGTCCCCTGTTGTGAAGATCTCCAGCGGGTCTCCCCTGCGGATGCGCTGGGTGCGGCGGATCTCCTTGGGGATGACCACCCGCCCCAGCTCATCGATGCGGCGCACGATGCCGGTTGCTTTCATAAGGTTCCCTTCCTTTCCATGTTCCGGTTTTGCTTCCAGATTTCTGTGAAGTATGGTTATTCTGTGGAAACAGGAAGGGAATTATTCATTCCGCTCCTGCCGGAGCGCTGCTTATCCTCATACATCCGGTGGTCGGCCAGGATGCGGATGGCACGCACATCGTCGCTGTCGCAGGGGTAGACCGCACAGCCGCAGCTGGTGCCAACCTGCACCTCTGCATCCTGCAGGCGGTAAGGCTCCCGGATGGCTGCCTTGATCTTTTCCACCCGGCTCTTGCAGAACCCCTCCGTTACGGCTCCGTTGACGATGAGGGCGAACTCATCCCCGCCGATGCGGAACACTGCATCGCTCTCCCGCACGCAGCCCCGCAGGCGGCTGGCCACCTCCTTGAGCAGCTGGTCGCCCACATCGTGGCCGTAACGGTCGTTCACAGGCTTGAAACGGTCAAGGTCGAGGTAGAACAGGACAAACGGTGTCCTGTTCAGCTCGTTTTCTTTCAACAATGCGTCAAAATAGCGTTCATTATACAGTCCGGTCAGGCCGTCGGTGTTGGCCAGGTCCTCCATCTGCTGGCGGGCCTCCCCTTCCTGCCGGAGGGCGCGCTCCTTTTCCTCCACGCGCAGGCGGGCATCGGTGCGGACACCGTGCACCAGCACGATGCCTGCGCAGAAGAACAGCCCAGCCAGCAGCAGGATGGTAGCGTTCTGGATCTTCCGCATTCCACTGTCCACCACGTCACGGCCGACGATGCCCACAATGGACAGATCCTGAAAGCCCACAGGCTGGTAGACCAGATAATAGCTCTTGCCCTCAAGCCAGCAGGAAAGGCTGCCGCTGCGGCCCTCTGCCACGTCCTGCCGGGCCCGGGTCAGTGTGCCCGCATCCACCTGCGCACACTTCTGCAGGTAATCGAACAGGTTGTCCATCCAGTCCTCGATCTCGCTCTTGGGCTCCTCCGAGAGCATCACATCGCCATCGGGATGGATGATGTAGCAGTCGCTCTGGCCGCCGTAAGCACTGCCGCCGATCAATTCCTCTATGGTCTTATTCCGATAGCTCACGGCAAGGCTGGTGTAGATGGTGCCGTCGATCTCCACCGGCGCAATGGGCGCAGCGTACACCACCCGGCGCTCCCCGCTCCGCATGATGTAGCTGGACACCGTAGGCCTGCCGGTGCGGTACATCTCCTCAAAGGCCGTCCAGAGGTGATCCACTTTTTCATGCTTGCCCCGGATGCTCCAATATTCGCAGTTTTCATTGAACAGATACACGCTGCTGTACCGCCAGATCTCCCGCTCGGCCTCATAGCTGCGCAGGCGTTCCTCCGCCAGGCCCTCCTCATTGGCAGCCTGCAGGCTCTTGCCCCACTCGTTCAGCATGTTCCAGTTGCTCCGAGAGAAGATGGAAAAAGACTTATCCACCTGCTCATAGGTCTCCAGCAGGTTGCGGGTGCCTTCGTCATAGAACTGCTGCCGGATGTACAGGATGTACCAGCACAGACCTGTCACCACGACCATCGCCAGCAGCAGCGCAGCTGCCGTCCATCTTTCTTTTTTCTTCCACATATTCAGCTTCTCCTCAGCAGAGTCCCAACTCTCTGCCCTTTTCCGGCTGCATTTCCACAGCCTGCGAAACCACGCAATTCCGTCGAATCAACACTACCAAATTCTGCTTTTTCTGTCAAGGCTTTCGTCAAAGATTATTCGCTGCAAATTTGGGGCATTCTTCTATCCTTTTGCTGCTGTGTATGTTATAATAAAATGTATGGATTTCTGAGGGGGGTGCTCTTATGCAGCAGATCGTGATATTGGGCGGCGGTGCAGCGGGCCTTGCCGCCGCATTGGCCGCCGCCCAGTCTGCCCCGGCAGGGGCAGTGCGGGTGACGGTGCTGGACCGCAACCCCAGGTGCGGCAAAAAGCTGTTGGCCACCGGCAACGGCCGCTGCAATTTGGACAACACCGGCATTGCACCGGAGCAGTATTTCACCGCTGACCCCGCCGCCCTGCGGCACCTGCTGGCCGCGGTGGATGCCGCCGCACCGCTGGAATGGTTCGCGGCGCTGGGCCTGTACACCCGCACCGATGAGGCCGGGCGGGTGTACCCCTATTCCAATCAGGCCGCCGACGTGCTGGCGCTGCTGGAACTGCATTTGCAGCGGCACACCGTACAGCTGCGCACCGGCTGCACGGTAAGCACCCTGCGGCAGAGCAAGGGCGGCTACGCGGTGCAGTTTACCACCGCCGAGGGCGGCACCGAAAGCCTGCGGGCAGATGCCGTTATCTGCGCCATGGGCGGCGCCGCCGGGCCGCAGTTCGGCACGGACGGCTTCCGCACCCGCTTTGCCGCCGACTGCGGCGGGCAGATGCGCCCCCTTTACCCCTGCCTGACCGCCCTGCAATGCGCAAAGCCGAACAAGAGCCTTGCGGGCATCCGCGCCAAAGCCGCCGCCCGCCTGCTGGACGGCGACCGGGTGCTGGCAGAAGAAATGGGCGAGGTACAGTTTACCGACTACGGGCTTTCCGGCATCTGCATCATGCAGCTGTCCGGCCTGCTGGCACCGGGCCGCAGCCCAAAGGCTCCTGCGGTGGAGCTGGATCTTTTTCCGGCACTGGACGAAGCAGAGCTGACCGCCCTGTTCCGTTCTCATGCCGCCCAGACGGCAGGGGACAGCCCTGCCGGGTTCTGGCTGGGTCTGCTGAACCGGAAGCTGGGCTGCGCTGTGTGGTCTGCCGCCGGGCTGAGGGACGGCAACGCTCCCGCCGTTCTCACCTCCGGGCAGTGGCAAAAGCTGGCCCACACCGCCAAGCACTGGCGCTTTGAGGGCCTGACCCCCTGCGGCTGGAAGCAGGCGCAGGTGACCGGCGGCGGGCTCTCGCTGCGGGAAGTGGATGCACATTTTCAGTTTCAGGGCTGCCCGGGCCTGTATTTTGTGGGCGAAACGCTGGACTGCGCCGGCAGCTGCGGCGGAAAAAATAGCTGTGCAGAAATGCGGAACACCCGGAGTTTGCCCGCATCGTGTTCCACGGCCTGCGGCATTCCAGCGCCACTTGCCAGTCGATTGAAGGGCACAAAAGGATCTTTCCACATCATAGAAAACGGCCGCCTGCTGCATCCATCGGTGCAGCAGGCGGCCGTTCTTTCATTTACAGTTCTTCGCTGAAGAACTTCTTCATTTCCTTCTTATCTTCTTTGGGAAAATCAGTTCTTTTCCTCAAAGCCCAGCACATAGGTAACCACCGCTGCAACAACGATCGCTGTCACGATCGCAATGCTCATGGCAACGATCGTGTTCTGGAAGATCGGCAGCGCCAAAACGGTGGAGTAGCCCATCACATAGGCTTTTGCGCCCAGCAGACCAGCAACCACACCGCCGACAGCACCACCGGCCATCACGCCGTACATGGGCTTCTTACGGGGCAGGTTGATGCCGTAGATTGCGGGTTCCGTAACACCGGCCACGATGCAGCCAAACGCGATAGACAGTGCTTCGGTGCGCTTTTCAGCGTCCTTGGTGCGCAGTGCCACACCGATGCAGGCGCCGCCCTCTGCCATGTTGTGCAGGATGAATGCAGGGCGGAACACGGCATCATAACCGGGGTTCGTCAGCGCCTGCGTCATGAACGGCACCAGACCAAGGTGCATACCGCACATGACCAGCCAAGGCAGGCAAGCAGCCAGCAGACCCACAGTGATAAAGCCGATCTTATCGCCAAGGAAGCCAAAGACAACGGCCAGATAGTTACCCAGATAACCGCCCAGAGGTGCCAGGACCGTAAAGCCCAGAACCATCGTCACCGTGACGGTGCACAGACCGACCAGCAGGGACTTGAAAATTCCCGGTATAATTTTATTAAAGAATTTTTCCAGATAGTAGGCACACAGCGCGATCAGCAGGGCAGGCAGCAGAGAACTGGAATAACTCATCAGACGCACCGGAAGTCCCAGCAGGGTGATCGGCTCACCTGCGGCCACCAGCGCTGTATACTTGCCATGCAGCAGAGCAGCGGCACACATCATGGAGTAGATCGGCGTTCCGCCCAGCTTCTTCGCAGCACCATAGGCCGCAAAGATGGGCATAAAGAAGAACGGCGCATCGGCAAGACCGCTCAGAAGAGCATAGGTCGCAGTATCTGCCAAGCCCGCATTGACCAGCGTGATCAGCAGCAGAACCACCTTCAGCATACCGCCTGCCACCAGACCCGTGATCAACGGGGCGACCGCTGCCGAAACATACTCCAGCACGGCCACGCCTGCGCTCTTCAGCGTCAGCGGCTTTTTTTCTGCCGGAGCGTCCAGATTTTCGTTGACTGCTGCGCCTTCCAAAAGGTCAAAGTCTTTGACCACTGTTTCATACACGGGCAGCAGGTTTTTCCCCAGGACGACCATGAGCTGCCCGCCAGCATAGATCACGCCCAGAACGCCGGGAACTTTTTTCAGTGCTTCCTGATCTGCTTTTTTCAGATCCTTGACCACAAAGCGCAGACGGGTCATGCAATGCGCAACGCTGTTGATGTTTTCTTTTCCGCCAACCAGCCGAACGATCTCCGCTGCGGCGCTTTTTGCATCGAATGCCATTTGATTTCTCCTTTTCTGTCCAATTCCTGTTACTCGGCCCAGAGCTTTTCGCCATTGCTCGCAATGACATCCTTCATCCAGTAATAGCTCTTTTTGGGCTTGCGTTCCAATGTGCCATTGCCCTTATCATCCATATCCACATAGATGAAGCCATACCGCTTTTTCATTTCGCCCGTGGAAAGGCTGACAAGATCGATCGGAGCCCACATGGTGTAACCAAGGCATTGTACACCGTCCGTCACGATCGCTTCCATCATTGCCCGCAGATGGTCTTTCAGGAAAGCAATGCGGTAGTCATCCTGAATGGAACCATCTTCTTCCACCTTGTCCACTGCGCCCAGACCGTTTTCTACAATAAACAGCGGCTTCTGGTAGCGATCCCACAGTTCGTTCAGCAGGAAGCGCAGTCCCAGCGGGTCAATGGGCCAGCCCCACGGGGTCAGTTCCAGATACGGGTTCGGATCGCCGCCGATCACGTTCATTCTGGTTTCTGTGCTGCACACATTGGAACGGTAGTAGCTGAAGGAAACATAGTCCAGCGCGCCAGCTGCCAGAATCGCATCATCTCCCGGTTCGGTGTGCAGGGTCACGCCCCGGCGTGCCAGAAGGTCTGCCGCATAGCTGGGATAATAACCACGTGCCATAGTATCAATGAAGTAATAGCTTTCCCGCCGCTTCTGCAAACGGGTAAACACATCCTCCGGCTTGCAGGTTGCCGGGTAAAGCTCACTCATGGCATACATGGCACCAAACATACTGCCCGGCATCATTTCATGGCCCAGTTTCACGGCGCGTGCGCTGGCAAGGAACATATTGTGCACCGCGTTGTAGTGGGTCTGGTTGTCGCACTTGTGGGTACCGCAAGCCGCAAAGCCGCGGACCGCGTTGATCTCATTAAAGGTAAGCCAGTATTTGCAGCGCTTGCCGTACCGCTCAAACAGTGCTTTGCAGTACCGCACGTAGCAGTCGATGGTGTGGCGGCTGGACCATCCATCGTATTTCAAGGCCAGTGCAACCGGCAGCTCATCGTGATGGATCGTGACCAGCGGCTGCATTCCATGCTTTTCCAGTTCGGCAAAAATGCCATCGTAGAAGCGGAATCCTGCTTCATTGGGTTCCAGTTCATCGCCAGTCGGGAAGATCCGGCTCCAGCAGATGGAGAACCGATAAACATTCATGCCCATGCCTGCAAGCAGTGCAATATCTTCTTTGTAACGGTGGTAATGGTCAACCGCTTTGTGGCTGGGATAGTAACGATCTTCGTACAGACAGGGTTCTGCGCCGTCCGGGAGGGAATCCGGTGCAAAAAAGCTGCTGGGGAGTTCGCCAAACTGACCATCTGCCGTTTTGAACGTGTTGCAGCGGGGATGTTGTACCGAACCGTCGGTTTCAAAGTCATGAGTGGACAGACCGCGTCCGTCCTCCTGATAGGCACCCTCAAACTGAAAATCCGCAGTTGCACCGCCCCACAAAAAGTTGTTGGATAGCTGCATTCTGAGAAACCTCCTTGTATTGTGAAACATCCGGGGATGCTGCCCCGTATTCTGATCGATCGGTCTGGATCTGGCATGAGTGTAGCAAAAAAAGAACATTCTGTCAGCAGTTTTCGCAATTCGGAAAAAACAAGTCTAAAACCATCCATTCTGCACAAATCATTTCTCTGATTTTTGTGCAGAAATAATCGCTGTATAGCAAAAAAGCCGCTCTATTTCTGGAAACTTCCAGCACAGAGCGGCAAATTTTTAAATTCTGTTTTCTTTAAGCAGCTTTCTGCTGCGCAGATATTCATGGTAGCGATAAGCCAGCAGATCCGTCAGAACTGCATATAAAATACGGTGGGTATGTACTTCACGGCAGTGACGATATAATAAGCAATAGTCGACCAGCGGATTTTTTTCTGCGTCCGGGTTGGAGGTGATCATCACGATCTTCCCTCGGAAGTTCTCAAATGCCCAGTGCGCGCGTACCGAATCCGTATTCTGCGGACGCTGCACATATTCACCGCTGTCACTGAACACGATGACCAGTGTTTTATCGTCCGCATTCCGGATATAATCCGCCTGTTTCTGGTCATCAATGTTCGTCACGATAAATTTGCGTTGGTCGCGCAGCTTTGTCTGCAGATCCAATGCAGCCGTTTCAGAAAAGTCACAACCAAATGCTGCAACCTTTTCATAATGGTAAATTTCTGCTGCAAGCCGATCCAACTTTTCCCAGTCCAGCAATTCATAGGTCATACGGATATCCCGGAGCACCGCATCCACATAGGCATCCGTCGAATGTTCATCAATATAGCGCATAACATCCGTTACGAAATAGTTTTCGCGCTGTTTTCGATTCAAATTGATCGCAGCCTGTTTTTGGAATGTCCGATAGTCCTCATAGCCAAGAACTCTGATAAATTTGGAGATCGTGGATTTTGACACTGCACACAGCGATGCCATTTCCTCAATAGAAATCATGTCCAAGTCGCCATAATATTGCAGCATCTTCATTGCGATGCAGTACCATGTAGAACCGGGAAGGTTTTCATTCAGGATGTAGAGCAACCGTCTGTGCAGCGTTGTGGTAAAGTCGCCGCTTTCCTCATAGCGCATCATGGCAAGGCATCCTCCCTTTTCAACAGCAGTTTTTGATTTTATTATAGCATTGAAGTTGTCGTTATGCAAAGCCCGTCTAAGTTCGGCTCACGATGCGCAGAATAGAGAATATCCCATTTTTCAGGTGTGGAACGGAATACATGGATTTACAGAAAAGCGGCTACCAATTTTAGCAGAGAGCCGGGAAACAGAGTTCAAAAGGTGCTTTATGGGGCTTCATTAGCTGGGAACCTGATTTTATTAGCTGGAACCGAAAATTCTGCTAATGGCATTCGCTGGCTGATTTTGGCGATCGGTTCAAAATGAAAAATGCGAAGATCGTCTTTCCCATGGAAAAATGACCTTCGCATTTTCTTGAAATGGCGTCCCCGATGTGATTCGAACACACGGCCTTCCGCTTAGGAGTAGGGGCTGAAGCCATAAATCCTAGGCAAAAGTAGGTAAAACAAGTAACGTTTTATCAATTGATTTTTTGTTGCGCTGTCAATCTGAGTAAAGAACACAAACCCCGAAATAAAACGAGTAAAAGGCTTTTCATTAGCAGAAAATTAGCAGAGCTAATGAAAAGTGGAAGGTTCATTGTAAAATGCCCACCTTTCATTAGCTGGGAAGTGTACGTTTCCCTACGGATATTTGCTTGTTTAGCATTCGTGAACCAGACCATACAGCCGTAGCTGGTGTGATGGACAAATGTTTTCAATAGAAAAAGACCAGAGCTTTCTGCGAGAAAACTCTGGTCTATGTAACAGTGCGAATGGAAATGCGCATTGTCTTGTAAAAGGAAGGGGCTTATGGTATTCTTACGGGAGTAAAGGCACTGGATGCAAGGAACTTTGCGTGATTTTAGGAGTGTGCGATGGAAAAGAAATTTAATATTGTAGTCGGTGAAGATGGAACTGTAAAACTCCCAGATGCGGTTCTGGAAAAACTTGAAGTCAAACCCGGAGAGGAAGTTCGCTTCGAGGTAGATGACAATTTCTATGCAGTCAGGCTTCTATCGCGGATAGAAGCTGAACGCTTGGATTACTTGAATTGGATGCATAATAAACATTGCCCCTCTATTGAGGAAATGATTGCAGAGTCGAGAAAACAAGCCACTCAGAACATTGTGATCTCCCGTATCCTTGATGGGATGCCGGCAGAAAAAATCGCAGAAGGCTATGAAGTTTCACTCGATTATGTAAAACAGCTTACACATCAGCTGAAGATGGACATAGAGGAAGCTAAGGCGAAAAAACACAAAGAAACGGGATCATCCTAAATGAACTGCCCCCCATTCGTTAGACAGTATGGTATACTGTTTAGGAAATGGGGTGTTTTTGTATGCCAAAGGGACAACGAAAGTACAACGGAACGCAGAAGGTAGAAATCATTAAACGAATCCACAGAGAAAACCTGAGCTTTAAGGGAGCGTCCAGAGAATATGGCATTTCGGACCGTACACTCAGGGACTGGGAGCGCATTTATTGGGAGGAAGGAGAAGAAGCACTTCTGTTAGAGCGTCGAGGACGAGCCTGTGCCGCCAGTGGGACGCAGAAAGGTCGGAAGCCAAAGCTGGATAAGCAAGTAGAAGAAGATCTTATTGCAGAAAATCAGCGACTTCGGATGGAAATCGACTACTTAAAAAAATTGAATGCCTTGGTGCTGGAAGAGGAACGCCAAAACAGAAAGCACAAGTAGTTCAGGAACTAAGGCAGAAATACCCTCTGAAAGCACTGCTGCAACTTGCCGGACTTCCTCGCAGCACGTTCTACTACTATCTGCACCAGTCTCAGAATCCTGCCAAATACCAGATGGTAAAGGAACAGATTGTTATAATCTTCAACGAGAACAAAAAACGATACGGATACCGCAGAATCACAAAAGAACTGCATAACAACGATATTTGTGTGAACCACAAGACGGTTCGGAAACTCATGAAGCAGCTTGGTTTAGTCTGTCAGGTTCGTGCAAAAAGGAAGTACAGTTCTTACAAAGGCGAAGTTGGAGAAGTAGCTCCAAACCTGCTGGAACGGCATTTCAAGACAAACCAGCCGAATCGGAAATGGGTCACAGATGTTACCGAGTTCAAAGTGAACGACCGGAAACTCTACCTGTCTCCAATTCTTGATTTGTTCAATGGCGAAGTTGTCAGCTACAATCTGAGCCGCCATCCGAACTTTAAGCAAATCACGGATATGCTGGAAGGTGCTTTTCAAACGCTGCCGGACAAGGTTGACAATCTGATTCTGCATTCGGATCAGGGCTGGCAATACCAGATGAAGTCCTACCAGAATCTACTGAAAGCAAAAGGAATTACGCAAAGTATGTCTCGGAAAGCCACTTGTCTGGACAATGCTGTTGCCGAGAACTTCTTCGGACTGCTCAAGACGGAGCTGTTCTATCTGGAAAAATTTGATTCCATTGACCAGCTCGAAAAGGCTATTGTCGATTACATCGACTATTATAACAATCGCCGAATCAAATTAAAACTAAACGGTCTGAGCCCTGTACAGTACAGGATTCAGACCGTTGGAGCTGCTTAATTCAATTTTTGTCTAACTTTTGGGGTTCATTTCAAAAACAGATAGCGGCAGTTTTCCATATACGGAAAACTGCCGCTGTTTATGTATAGAGGCTTATAGGTTCTTTGCAAGATTTTTAATGAGTGTAGCCATAGAGGGGTCAGCCAGCAGTTTAGCAAGAGCTGCTGCCGCATCTGTATCGA
>ERZ780228.1574-NODE-1574-length-13791-cov-2.942632_pt1 | contig 13791 bp, 9 predicted proteins | sample MGYA00511015_ERZ780228 | MGnify/ENA primary metagenome ERZ780228 (study PRJEB29588, sample SAMEA2161897) | human gut metagenome | biome: human gut; feature: human-associated habitat; material: faeces | place: Denmark | collected 2008/2010 ...
GCTCGCCATCGCCGTAACGGTCGCGCTGCACTTGCGGAAACGGCAAATGCTGTTGTCTATTGCAGGCGGTACGGTTTGCTATATGCTTCTTATCCAGTTTATCTTTTAAGAAAAACGCGCATATGAAATGCCCCATTTATTTCAGAAATAACCAAGGCCGGAGATCCACAGCGGATTTCCGGCCTTACTTTTTGTTTCTTTTATCGTTTATTTCAGTTTACCATATTCTTCATCAGAAACAGGCTCGCACCACTCATTAGAGCCCTCAACACCAGGTACTTCAACAGCCAGATGGCTGAACCAGCTGTCCGGTGCTGCACCATGCCAGTGTTTCACGTTGGCAGGGATATGTATGACTGTACCGGGAAGAATCTCTACCGCCGGTTTACCTTCTTCCTGATACCAGCCGCGGCCTGCTATACCGATCAACATCTGTCCGCCACCTTTCTTCGCATGATGAACGTGCCAATTATTTCGGCAACCGGGTTCGAACGTGACATTGGAGATATTAACCTGTTCATGCGATATGGGTGCAAGGTAGCTATTACCGGTGAAATACTGTGCATAGGCTGTGTTAGGTTCTCCTATCGGGAATATCATTTCACGCTGGAAAGCGGCCTTTGCATCTACCTCGGTTGTATCTTTTGCCCATACCTCCTTGGCAAGCCGAAAAGCGGCCCATGCTTTCGGCCATCCTGCATAAAAACCTATATGTGTGATGATTTCGGATATCTCCGTGCGACTGATACCGTTATTCTTGGCCGACTGGAGATGGAACGTCAGTGAGTTATCCGTTATACCTTGGCTAATGAGTGAAGTGATCGTAACCAAACTACGGTCACGCAGACTGAGTTTGTCAGTGCGGCTCCAGATTTCGCCGAAAAGGACATCGTCGTTGAGTTCCGCAAATTTAGGGGCAAAATCACCAAGTTGATCGCGCCCGGCTGTCTGTTTGATTCTTTCTTGTGCCATACTTGTTATTGTTAAAAAGCTGAATAATAAAAATAAAAAAACTTTGTTCATAATGATATATGTTATAATGAAGTGATTGTTTTATCGGATTGTTTTGATAAACTTTGCCGGCACTCCACCGACGACGGCATCAGACGGGACATCTTTGGTTACTACTGCTCCCGCTGCGACAATGGCATTGTTCCCGATGCTTACTCCTTGAAGAATGGTGGCATTGGAGCCTACCCACACGTTCTTGCCGAGTACGATTGGGGCGGGTTGGGTGGACTTGCGTTCTTCGGGTAGCAGTCCGTGGTTGAGTGTGGCGAAAACTACATTATGCCCGATCTGACAACCGTCACCGATTGTAATCCCACCATGATCTTGAAAGTGGCAGCAGGCATTGATAAACACATCTTCGCCAATAGTAATGTTCTTACCGAAATCCGTGTAAAACGGAGGAAATACACGAAATGAAGAGGGAACACGATAACCGAACAGTTCTGAAAGCAGTTCTCGTACCTCGTTGGGCGTATGATATGTCGTGTTGAGTTGAAATGTGATACGTCTCGCTTCGTTACTCATGATATCCATGAATTGATGGATTTCTTCTGTATCAAGGAGTTTCCTTGTTTTTACGTGCTCTTTAAATTCTCTGATCGTCATATTTATTTCTTTTCTATTTTTACATTGATATTATATGCAAAAGTACCGCGTATCAGAGAAAGTGCTGTATCCGAATTACAGATTCTCATACCATTTTTCCATTTTAACTCACTTCACCATTATCTTTTTTATATCGTAATTGTGGTATGAAAGCTAAGTATTCACTACATTTGCGCAGATTAAGATTGCCTATAAATTATGAAAAGAGGAAAACGATTGATACTTCCCTTACTGGGAACTCTTATACTGACAAGTCTTTTTTCCTGTGGTGTAGACCGCTGGCCGGAATATTATCCGGAGACGGGACGCGATATTTGGATAGACAGTGTGATGCGTCAGGAGTATCTGTGGTATAGAGATATGCCATCACCTGCTGCTCCGGACTATTTCCAGAAACCGGAAGCGTTTCTGAAAAAAGCCGTCGCTTCCATGGATAATGGCTTTAGTAAGATCGACTCCTTGCTGGATGAACCCATTCCGAGCTATGGTTTTGATTATACTTTATATAAAGTGCTTGATAATGATACAGCGTATAACGCTTTAATCTCTTATGTGGTGCCCGGATCGCCTGCCGAAGAAGCCGGATTGCAGCGTGGTCATTGGATTATGATGATGAATGGAGATTATATCACTAAAAAGGTTGAATCGGAATTACTGCAGGGAAGTACCCGTCAACTTCAGATAGGTGTTTATAAAGAAGTTGTCGGTGAAGATGGTGAGGTAACCGGTGGGGTGGTGCCGATAGGAGAGACGACAATGCCCGCTTCACGTTCTTTGGTGGATAAGCCTGTTCACCGTTTTGAGATTATTCCATGGAATGGGAAAAAGGTAGGCTATTTGATGTATAATGAATTTAAGGCAGGGCCGACGACAGACAGTCAGGCTTATAATGATGATTTGCGTAGGGCCTTCCGGGATTTCCAGACAGGAGGGGTAAATGAGTTTGTATTAGATTTACGCTATAACACCGGAGGCAGTTTAGATTGTGCCCAGTTGCTCTGTACGATGCTTGCTCCGGCTGATAAGATGAATCAATTGTTGGCTCTATTGAGATACAGTGATAAACGCGTGGAAGCAAATCAGGATTTGACATTCAATCCGGAGCTTATCCAATCCGGTGCCAATCTTAACCTGTCTACTGTTTATGTACTGACTACCAATGCTACCAGAGGGGCGGCGGAGATGGTTATCAATTGTCTTAATCCTTATATGAAGGTTGTATTGATAGGTACTAAAACGGCGGGGGAATATGTTGCTACAAAGCCTTTTGTTCATCCAACGGATCGGTTTATATTGAATCTGGTTGTTTGCAATGTATACAATGCAGAAGAAAAGTCAGATTATGCCACCGGTTTCAAACCTACATACGAATACAATGAAGATTCTTATCTGAGTACTTATTTGCCTTTTGGCAATACGAATGAAACTTTATTGAATGCAGCATTGAAAATCATGAGTGGAATAACGGATAAGTAATCGATTTGTCATTTTGTATTTTGAAAATGCGGAGAAACGATTTTTTCCGGCCTGAAAGATTGGAATAGAATAAAAACGCATGGATTTTGCAATAGCATGATTCGTGCGTTTTGTTTTTTTTAAAGATTGTGTTCTTTAAGAAAGGATATAGACTGTTTTTTGTGATCAAGTTAAATCGAAGAATCGATTTGATTGCAAAATGCTATTTAAAGAATAAACGTGTGTAAATGAACTCCAGAAGAAAAAGCTTTCTTTTTTATTGGATTCTTTCTCTGTTTTTCAATTTAATGTAGTTTCGTTCCGTGAAATTAATATCCTGAAAGCAGGAAGTTAACTTCCTGTTTTCAGGATATTAATTATCTCTTGTCAGTGAGTTCGTTTCTTGTCTCTACGATATTAACTTCCTATTGCCTCCTTCTACTTTATTTCTTATAAATATACATGATTTTTGCATAAAGACAATTGATTGATCCCTGTTTTGCATTTTTTGTAAAAATGTGGAGTCAGCAAGAAAGGACTTTTGAGAACTTTTTTATCGAGATATCTATCTATTGCTTACTTCATGTCAATTGATAAACCAAAATCCGTTTACTTATGAATTGCTTGTACCGATTCTTCATCAAGATACTTTTGTACAAATGGTATTGCGAGGCATCACTTACCTCCCCCTGCTGATACTGGTCATGGCGGTCATGGGTGGACTGTTATGTATCATCGGTTTACTGCTGTTCGCAGACCGTAACAAAGGAATTGGTCATGAGTACGACTGCAACGAACTTTTCGGAAGATAGATGCGTAGGAGCAAGGAAAGCAGAAAATTGCAACGCTACTCCACGGGGTATAAAGGGTAATGTCGCTTTCAGAGGGAGATGTGAGAGAAAGTCCTGTGCTGCAGCATTACCTTCCATTGTGGCGGTGATCATGTGCGTATCTATATCATGCGTAGTAGAAGGTAATCAAATACCTCTTATCTGCTCATATTCTTGTTTTTTATTCTTATTTTTGTCGAATAATGAAACCCGAAATGATGAAACAATTAATTGCATGTTGCGGATTAGATTGCGAAAATTGCGATGCCCGTATAGCCACTGTCCGAGATGATAATGAATTAAGAGAGAAAACCGCCCAAAAGTGGAGCATAATGAACAATGCACCGGAAATTACACCGGCAACCATAAATTGTATGGGGTGTCGTACGGACGGAGCGAAATTTGCGTATTGCAATGATTATTGTTCAATTCGAAAATGTGTAAATGAGAAGGGATATAATACCTGTGGCGATTGTAAGGAGCTGGATGATTGTCAGATAGTAGGTGCTATTTTTCAGCATGCCCCTGATGCGAAAGAAAATCTTCTATGATATGCAGCTCTTTTTTTGTTGACTTTATCAACAAAGGATTTATCTTTGTGCCATGAAGCAAGAATATATAAGTCGTATAAGATCTTTCAACAGATTTTATACGAAAATATTAGGTATACTCAATAAATACTATTCTTTCTGGCTGTTATAGATGTAGATGCCCGATGAAAGTGAGAGTTCATCTTTCTCGGGCGATTTCAAAAGCCTGTTTGATGCGGTCGGCCATGCCGATTCCTCCTTTGAGATTTCCTGCTACCACCAATCCGGGATACTGTTTTTGCAGTTCATTGATCGCAGCAAATCTGTCGGCACTGCTGCTTTCGTATTGGGGGATGGCTTTCTTATGCCGGAAGATACGTATAAGATCAGGTACTATTCCGGCAGGATAATCTAACATTTCATTCAGGCCGGTGGTTATCAACCTGATAATTTCGTCGTCACTTTTCTCTAGAAGTTCAGGGTGTCTCGTCCCGCCTAAGAAGTATGAATATAATGCACCTCCTTCGGGGGAACGGTTATCGAAACAGGCCGATGGAAACAGAATACCTAAAACTGGTTTTTGTTCACAGGAAGGAACCAATCCGCCAAAGGCATGAAACTCTTTTCCATAAGTATTACGCAATCCCATGGAGACTTGCATCACAGGGGCATAGGTAAGATTACTTATCCGATTCATCTGTTTGTCAGGGACGAAAGGAAGAAGTGAAGGGAGGGCAAAGGCAGGGGCGGTGGTTATCACCTTTCGGCAGTGGATTCGGTTAACTATTCCACAGGAATCTGTGAAAGAAACTACCCATCCTTGTTCACATGGCATTAGGGAAGTGGAAGTAGCTCCCAGGGAGAATCGTTTGATTCCAATGGCCTGTTCCAATGCTTTTGTCAGGTTACTAAGTCCCCCATAAGTAGAGAAAACTTTTCGTGTAGCCAACCGGTCGCGTTCACTTCGATGTGAAAATGATTTTGCAATACCACCGAGAATGAAACTGCCATAAGTTTGTTCTAGTTGATAAAGTTTAGGCAGGGCATGACGGGTAACCAATCGCATAGGGTCACCGGCATAAACCCCGGAAATGAATGGGTCTACTGCATAATGTAGATAAGAGATACCCAGGCGCCGCTGTACCAGTTCACCAATCGTTTCATCGGGATTGTTTCCTTTTGCACGGAAGGGTTCACCCAGTATATTGAATTTATCTTTTGTACTGAATAATGGGGTGGTGATTGCACTGAACAGTCCTGAGGGGAGAGAATGAAAGCGATCTCCTTTCCATATAAGGCGTTGCCTGGACGCTTCACGGGCCGTTTCTAAACGGCAGGTGGGGGATAGTTCCGCCAAGAGTGCGGCTACTTCAGGGTGGGAGATTACACCGGTATTGGGCCCACTTTCAAACGTAAAACCATTTTCGTGGTAGGTACGTATCTGGCCGCCTACGCAGGGGCTCTGTTCAATTACCTCGATATCACATCCCTTACGGGTAAGGCAATAGGCGGTAGTCAGACCTGTTAGACCTGCACCGATGATGATGGTATCTCGCAAACGATGATTTTCTGTTACTGTCTGGTTCATTGTTATAAAGGTTTTGAATATGAGTGTGGAGAGTGGAGCATCAGTTTGTCAAGTGAAGCCGCTACGTTGCGTACAAATGCCGAACCTGCGGTTGTCATCTCAAGATAGTCGTCTGTATAATAAATCAGTCCGTCATCGGCAAAGCCAGATAGTTTTTTTTCATCGTAGGCAGTGGCAGCCTTTAAAGTGGATACCGATACATGCAGGCGCTTTGAAAGATCTCTCCAATCGATACAGCCATTGCACATTAGGGTTTCGATAACCTCTCTGGTGAGCTGTTCGGTTGGAGAAAGGGCATAACCTTTGGTAATACTTAGTTCGCCTTTACTGATAGTCTTGATGTAATGGGGAATATCTTTCGTATTTTGAGCATAAGCCGATTCAAGCTGACTGATAGCGGTTACTCCCAAACCATATACCTGTGCGGTAGTACGCCGGGTGCAGTAGCCTTGAAAATTACGATGTAATTTTTTAGTTTGCATGGCGATGCTCAGCTCGTCATTGGGGCGTACAAAATGATCCATTCCGATAGATTGATAACCGGATTTATGCAATAGTCCGGCAGCAGTGTCAAACATTGTCTGTTTTTCATGGTTGTCGGGTAGGCCTGATTTCTCCAGAAGCAACTGTCGCTTATTAATCCAAGGCACGTGGGCATAACTGAACATAACCAGTCTGTCGGGTGATAAAAGAATAGCCTGCTCTATGTTGCGGGTGAAGTTCTCCACAGTTTGTTTGGGTAAACCATAAAGAAAATCAAGGTTGATACTTATTCCCTTTTCGCGTAGCAGGATAAATATATCTTCCATCGGTAATAAAGAAGGGCGGCGATTGACTGTTTTCAGTACCTCGATATTAAAGTCCTGCACACCAATACTGAGACGGTTAAAGCCGCATTCGGTAAGTTGCAGCCAGTCTTTTTCTGAGAGATAGCCTGGGTGACATTCAATGGCTATTTCAGGGCGGTCGATGGCTGGGAATGATGATAATAAGTGAGCATTCAATTCTTTGATTAAAGCAACGGGAATGGCTGTGGGGCTTCCACCGCCATAATGTATCTGCGCGATCGGCCGATCCTTATCTAACAGAGGAAGAATCAGATCTATCTCTTGATGCAAAGCTTCTACATATGACTCAATAATCTCGGGACGTGCCATGGGATACGAATTGCATCCGCAATAGTGGCATAAGTGCCGACAAAACGGGATATGCAGGTAAAACGATAATGCGCGCTCTGAAGCCTGATTCGACTGCTGTACAGCCTCCAGGTAGCGGGCGTTGGTAAATGGCTCAAAATAATTGGCCGGTGGATAACTGGTGTATCGAGGTACCGGTACATTGTATTTATTGATTATTTCAGTATACATATATGTTAAGAATGAATGGGTTGAGATTCTTTTCTGAAGAAATAAAATATATAGATCAATGATATGGAAGCCAATATAACTTCGAAAATAAAGAGACCGTGGTAACCGGTTCTATCGGCTAACACCCCGCTAAGAAAGGCTATTAGTAAGCCGCTTAAGTGTGTGAGTACTGTTTGGATGGTAAAGTCGGTTCCTTCACATCCTTTGCGTACACAATCCATAGAAGTGGTATACACTACAATAGTTGCCATTCCATAGGCACTCCATAGCAGGACGATCCCTAAACAAAGCATTGAAAATGAAGGGACTGTCCATGAAATACACATAAAATAGAGTGTAGTAAGCAGGATGAATATTGCAAATAGTATTCTGGAATGATATCGCCCGATTTTACGAACCAGTAATCCGGCCAGGAAAGATGATGCGAAGGCAGCTCCGGTACCTCCGATACCTATCATAATGCCTATCTCTTTCATTGAATAACCCAAATCGACCAGATAAGAGCGTAACACCGATAAAATTCCGATAATACTGGCATAATATAGTAGTAGGAATCCTATTTGTTTCCAGATGTTACGACGGGCAAAGAACCAGATAAAATCAGTGAATTGTGCCCGTTTCGAAGGTTCTTTGGGTATTATTCTCATATGTTTGTTTTTCAATAACGGAATAATTGCCAATAGTACAAAAATGCATAAGCATGGTATCACCACATGCCAGCCATAGTGCTGAAGAACGAGGAGTAATATACCTGTTCCTATCAATGTACCTCCGAAGCTACCCATTGATTGCATGCTGTTGACCAAACTTTTATCCGACTTACCAAAGGAGAGTACTGCAAGTGTGTCTGTAGCTATATCTTGTGTAGCTGAGGCTATCAATGATAGAAATACTAATCCAATGATAAGGTAGAGATCTGTTTGGATATCGAGCAGGCCTACCATCAGGATCAGTAATGCATATACGATTTCGGATGTAATGATACAGCGTTTATAGTCTTTTAGGGTGATACAATGCCGGTCGACAAGCGGTGCCCAAAGAAACTTCAATATCCAGGGGAGTTTGATGAGTTGTAATAAGGCGATGGAAGAAAGAGAGTAATCGGCTTGCCTCATTAGTACTTGTATGGCTGTAGAGAAGAAACTCATCGGGATGGCTTGTGCAATGTATAAGCAAAAAAATGTACTGAGGTTCAGTGTTTTCCGGGAAAGCGGTGAAAGCTTGTTTATACGCATGTGATTCATATCGTTTGATTAGAGACTGATGCTGACTGATGTACCTAAGGTAATGGGTTTTCCCTTTTGAGCATAGGCTTTACTGGTTACGAAGTAGTAGCTCAGGTAGTCGGTATTTGTGAGATTCTTGCTCCAGGCTTCCCATGTAAAGCATCCTTTGTTTATGCTAATTCTTAGATTGACCAATGCATACGGGCTTTGTTTGGCTTGGTTATCTTCATACCAATAAATGGGACCTGTTACCGATACGCCGGCGTTGAGGGTAAGGCGGTCGATCCAGGAACAGATGTCATAAAATGAATATCCGGTTGTCAAAGAGAAAGTGTGGCGGGGAACCATAGGCAGATAGTTACCTCCATAATCTTTTAGGATACCGCGTTCTTCTTTTTGATAGTGAACAAATCGTGCATCTGTATATCCATAATTCATATACATCATCCATGATTTCGTCGGACGAGCTTGAAAACTGGCTTCGATGCCTTTATTACGAGAGCGACCGGCATTTCGGATTACGTTACCTACGGTTGGAATAGTATTGGTTATCTGCTGATTGCGCCAATCTATATAGAACAGGCTCAAATCAGCTGATAGCCGATTGTTCAGGAATGATAGTTTGGTACCTATTTCGTAATTCCAGTTATATTCGGGGGAATAAAGGTAGTCGTCATTGTTGAGGAAAGAGACATTGAATCCTCCGGCTTTATATCCTTTGGATACGGAGGCATAGAACAATTGATTGTGAGAAGAGAGGTACTGCATACTGAACCTAGGAGTAAACTGCCCGAAGTGAAGCGATCGGTTGAATTGTTCAAGCGATTTTGTTTCCCCATTTCCATTTAATGGCTGCTGTACTTTGGAAAAATCGCATCGGGCGTGTTCATAATCGTAACGTAACCCTACAGAACAAGACAGTCCTTGCAACAGATCGAGTGTAGATTGATGATAAAATGCGATCCCTTGTGTGGGAATTCCACTATTAGTAAGGTGTCGGGTGGTATCTGTAAAACGACTAAGGTCAACTTTCCTGTTTATGGTCTGTCGGAAAACAAACGCACCCGTTATCCAATGATAGCGGCTCTTATTGACCGATTTAACCGTAAATTCCTGGCAATACATATGTTGCCGTATCTTATTTTGACCATAGAATATATTGCGAGGCGAGAAATCTTGATCGATTCCCATCTTGTCCTGTATATATTGATAGGATGTTTGGCTGTTGAAGCTGATATGGGGGCCGTTATACCGTATGTTGATTCCGGAGGTTAGCAGATTTCGTCGGTATAATCCTTCATTGTTGTAGTTTACGGCTTCTGTTGTTCCCTTGTCGGCATTATACAATCCGTATGGATATCCTCCTTGATTGGAATATTCGTAGGAGGTTATGAAGCGGGTAGTCCAATGGGTTGCGGGTTTCCATGTGAGCCCGATTCGTCCGGCTCCGTTATCAAGTTTATCTGCCTTTTTATGGGTATGCAAATTGGTAAAAAAGCCATCATTGTGATGATAATTACCGCTAAAGGATAAACCTAACTGCTCGTTCACCTTCGTATAGTTCGAAGCTATTAATCGCATATCATTGTAACTGCCATATCCCAACCGGAAATACGTACCTTGATAATCGAGGGGCGAATGGGTATATACATTGATGGTTCCACCAATAGAATTACGTCCGTAGAGTGTGCCTTGCGGTCCACGAAGTACTTCTATACTACTTATATCCGACAAGTCAATATCGAAAGCGGACGTTTCAAAATAGGGAATGCCATCTACGTAAAAGCCTACTGATGGAGCATCCTTTTTGGCTCCTATCCCCCGAATATAAACCGGAGAATTCTGCTTGGACCCATAATCGGGCATATAGAAATTAGGAAGTAAGGAACTTAAGTCTTTAGCTCCCGATATTTCATTCTCTTTCAGGAAGCAATTATCTAAGGTAGAGATAGAAAGTGGCTCACGATTAGGTGTGTTTTGTTTAAAAGCTACTATTGTTACTTCATCCAGATCGATACGCTTAACCTGTATTGTATCGGGCTCATTGGCCGAGACTATCGTAGAGAAAGGTAGGAGGAAAAATAATCTTTTTATCATATTTTAGGGTTTGCGGCAAAGGTAGGGCATGTCCCTAGAGTTGGCAATCCTCATTTCTTAGGATTTTATCTGCCGGTCTTGGCTTCTTGGGTATTAACGTTCGGGACTGACGTGCATATACAGTTTTTGTCGTTTCGTGGTAAGTAGAGGTTGGTAACTGATTGATACTGTTCTTTTGCGGAGTCTTTTATTTGACTTTTTTCGAAGCGGTCTGTGTCTATTTGATATGTAACCGGCTGCAGGGACTCGTATTCTGAAATTGTCTGATACATATAAATAGTATTCTTCTTTATGTAAATATATGTGTTTGTGGGGCATTACCTTTGCATCGAAAAGTACGTACTTGTCAAACGCAGTTTTGAATATGATTTTTTTTGGACTTATAGATGTGTTCTAGACTGTTGTTTGTATAATTCTTTTGTGTAATTTATTGATATAACAAAATGAACAATGCTAAATTATTACATTTAATGGTTTACATCTTAACCATTATTTTAGGGCAGTCTTGTACAGAAGTGGATATTACGATGCCCAAAGGGCCGAAAGGTGATAGAGGAATGTCAGCTTATGAATTTTGGAAAGAGAATGTAGAGAATGGAGTGATTTCTTGGCCTAAGAAAGAGACTGAAATAACTGATTTTTTTAAGTATTTAAAAGGTAAGGACGGTCTGGATGGAAAAAGTGCTTTTGAACTGTGGAAGGAAGAAGTAGCTACTGGTGCTCTGGATAATCCTCACCGCCCGGGAAGTATGTGGCCTGTATCCCAGAATAATCTTAGAGATTTTTGGTATTATCTGACAGGAGCGAGTGGCGAGAATGGGCAAACACCTCATATTGGTAATAATATGAATTGGTGGATTGGCAATAAGGATACCGGAATATGTGCTCAGGGTAGGGATGGACAGAATGGAGAAGATGCTGTTCCACCGGTAGTTACGATCGGGGATAATGGTAATTGGTTGATTGATGGAGTAGATACAGGAAAACCTTCCAGAGGTGAAGAAGGAGTTGCAGGAACAACACCTACTGTTACAATTGGAGAAAATGGAAATTGGGTAATCAATGGAAAAGATACCGGAAAGGCTGCGATAGGTAAAGATGGAAGATCGCCAGAGGTAATAATCGGTACCAATGGGAACTGGTATATTAATGGGAAAGATACCGGTATTCGTGCATATGGTAAAGATGGTGCCAATGGTAAGGATGGCATTAACGGTAAGGATGGTGCCAACGGAAAAGATGGTATTAACGGTAAGGACGGGGCTGCTGGAAAAGACGGCGCTAACGGTAAAGATGGTGCTAATGGGAAAAGTGCCTATGAATTGTGGGTAGAGAGTGTTGAGGCGGGTTGTAACAATACTGGCCCTAAAGTGAAAAATCCTCATAATCCGTCTTTGGATTGGGATTGTGGTAAAACAACTTTAAGTGATTTTTGGGAGTTTTTGAGAGGTGCGGATGGTAAAGATGGTGCGGACGGTAAGGATGGAAAACCCGGTGTTCCGGGAAAACCGGGTGCTGAAGTTACTATTATCAAAGGAGTACCTAACGTGATTGCACTTTATTCACAACAAGAATTTGGAGAGTATGTTCGTACAACCGATGGAGGAGTAGCTTATCGTGTGTATGACGAATCTGGCAATAAGGCTCCGAAGGCTGTGGTTAAGGGAATTCCCGGTTTGGATCCGGCTAAAACTTATACAGCTAATGAAGAGGGAGAATTTATTATTCCGAAAGAAGATCTTCCTCAAATTGACGATATAGATGCCCGATGGGGGAAAGTTAAGGAGGTGACTATTAATAAGGTGACAAAGGAATCTGCAGAAAATACTTATGTCCCCAACAGAATGCAGATTAGAATGATTTATATTGCCACGTCCCCATATCTTGATTATGAACATAACCTACAGTTTAGAGTGGAAAGAAAGACGGATCCTAGTGCGGAATGGAAAACATTGCCCAGCTATTTGCCTAATGTCAATGCCGGATTTACGGCATATCAGGTTACAAATCCGGAAGACCCGACATCTCTTGATAAAACGAAAAAGATAGAAAGTACTACACCTAATATGAGTAGTACATCAATGTCTATTAATCCTAATCGATATGTTAAAGAGAATCCTGCCGGCATAAAAAATGGAATAACTGATTTTTGGGATGGAAAAGACAACTATTTCTCGATAGTAAAAGATACTCCTTATTACGGAGAGACGGTTTATTGGAATGGAGTATGTAAGATGGCACCTTATCAGATACCTCCTACACTTAAAACTCTAGCCTTAACAAAGGCATCTGCTGAAAGTGGAGATGATGTATTCTTGAATAAAGCCCAGGGGGAATTTGACTTTTCGACTATTGATTTTAATATCATATGTAAACGTGAATTGGTAAAAACAGTAAAACCGAACGGCATAGATTACATTGAACCTGAATTTTATGCTCCGGAAGAGGCGAAGGAACTTCTACTCTGTTATGTTAAGTTTACTTATACCTCTCCATTGGGGGTACAAACAGCCACAAGCGAACTTAATAAGTCGAGTTACAAGAAACCTGAGTATGCTGCCCTTAGCCCGTACTTGGGAGCTACAATCTATTCGGTAGGAGCGAGTAGCGCTTTTATCTACTCTAACAATGTGTCTTTAGGAGTTCTCAAGAAGAAAGCAGATAACGGTACGTATTATGTTGAGAATACATATAAAGATATGCCTGAAATTAGTGTAACCTATAAAGAAAAATAGAATAATATGAATTTCAATGAAATAAAAAATAGACTTCTTATAGGAGCATTGGCCATCACTGTTTTTCCCTTTTATGTTCATGCTCAAAACGATAAGATGGAAGGACAAACAGCACATAGAACCAAAGCCTGGGAAATAGGGGTAGGTGGAGCTCTTATCAACTGGGACAGAGTGACTTTCTCGGATTTTCGTCAGGTCGATGGGAACTATCTGTATCGAATGAATATCGATCATCTTTTTGGCGGTATCCAACTCTATGCAGCTCGTGAATTGAATCCTTGGTTTTATCTTGATTTACAGGGGACATTGGGACTGGCAAGAAAACAAGTTGAAACAGGCGGGCGTA
>ERZ780228.1576-NODE-1576-length-13766-cov-2.545037_pt1 | contig 13766 bp, 11 predicted proteins | sample MGYA00511015_ERZ780228 | MGnify/ENA primary metagenome ERZ780228 (study PRJEB29588, sample SAMEA2161897) | human gut metagenome | biome: human gut; feature: human-associated habitat; material: faeces | place: Denmark | collected 2008/2010 ...
AGGTTAAGGAAAATGATGAGAAAGCTTCCGATTATGTAAAGGTTACTGTAGAGGATCCGGAGCTTTGCCCGCGTTACTGCGCAAGAGTTGTAAAAAATGTCAAGATCGGTCCGTCCCCGAAGTGGATGCAGAGATGTCTGGCTTCCAATGGAATCCGCCCGATCAACAACCTGGTTGATATCACAAACTATGTAATGGAAGAGTTTGGACAGCCAATGCATGCATATGATCTGGATACCATCGCAAATCAGGAGATCGTTGTACGCCGTGCAGGAAAAGATGAGAAATTCGTCACACTGGATGGCCAGGAGCGTATCATGGATGAGAACGTTCTGATGATCTGTGACGGTGAGAAGGCTGTCGGCATCGCAGGTATCATGGGGGGAGAGAATTCCATGATCACAGACGATGTAAAAACTGTTCTTTTTGAGGCAGCGTGCTTCGATGGAACCAGCATCCGTCTTTCATCCAAGAGGATCGGACTTCGTACAGATGCATCCGGTAAATTTGAGAAGGGTCTTGACCCGAACAATGCACAGGCTGCAATTGACCGTGCATGCCAGCTGATGGAAGAACTTGGTGCAGGTGAGGTTGTAGGCGGAATGGTTGATGTCTGCAGCGAGACAAGAGAGCCATCCAGAGTAAAATTTGAGCCTGAGAAGATCAACAAGCTTCTTGGAACCAGCCTTACAAAAGAAGAGATGATCGATTATCTTGGACGTGTAGAACTGGCTTATGATGAAAAAACAGACGAGATCGTTGCACCGACATTCCGTCAGGATATCCACTGTAACGCAGATGTTGCAGAGGAGGTTGCAAGATTCTATGGCTATGATAAGATCCCGATGACACTTCCTACAGGAGAGGCTACTACAGGTAAGCTGCCATTTAAGCTTCGTATCCAGGAGGTTGCAAGAGATATCGCAGAATACTGCGGATTCTCAGAGGGAATGTCCTATTCTTTCGAAAGCCCGAAGGTATTTGACAAGCTTTGTATTCCTGAGGACAGTGATCTTCGTAAAGTCATCACCATCAGCAATCCTCTTGGAGAGGACTACAGTATCATGCGTACAAGCACACTGAACGGTATGCTGGCATCCCTTTCCACAAACTATAACAGACGTAATAAAGATGTTCGTCTTTACGAGCTTGGAAATATCTATCTTCCGAAGTCCCTTCCGGTTACAGAGCTTCCGGATGAGCGTACCATGTTTACACTTGGAATGTACGGAAAAGGCGATTTCTTTGATATGAAGGGTGTATGCGAGGAGTTCTTCGAGAAGATCGGAATGAAGAAAAAGGTTACCTACGATCCAAACAGCGGAAAACCATTCCTTCATCCGGGAAGACAGGCTAACATGATCTATGAGGGTAAGGTAGTTGGATATTTAGGTGAAGTTCATCCGGCTGTTGCAGATAATTACTCTATCGGAGAAAAAGCATATATCGCAGTGATCGACATTCTGGATGTTCTGGAATTTGCTGGTTTCAACCACAAATATACAGGAATTGCCAAATATCCGGCTGTAACTCGTGACCTGAGCCTTGTAGTTCCCCATGCAGTTCTTGCAGGACAGATCGAGGAGATTTTTGATCAGAGAGGCGGAAATATTCTTGAGAGTTATCAGCTGTTCGATATCTACGAGGGCGCACAGATTGAGAAAGGTTTCAAATCCATGGCTTATTCTCTGGTATTCCGTGCCCATGACAAGACTCTTGGTGAAAACGAGATCTCCGCAGCAATGAAAAAGATCATGAATGGTCTTAACGGACTTGGAATCGAGCTGAGAAGCTGATGCTGATCTACATTGTAAGACATGGCCTGACTGAGTGGAATAAATTAAAAAAGCTTCAGGGTGCAGCGGATGTACCTCTTGCGAAGGAAGGGATCCTTCTTGCAGAAAAAACCGGAGAAGCTCTCCGTAATGTGAAGTTTGATATCTGTTTTACAAGTCCGCTCTCAAGGGCAAAACAGACAGCAGAATATGTTCTGGGGAAACGTGATGTTCCGATTATACCGGATAAACGGATCCAGGAGATCGATTTTGGTGTGTTGGAGGGTGATCAAGTAAGAGATGCAGATGGCAATTATATCGATCCGCAGATCGAGACTTTTTTCCGTGCTCCGGTAAATTTTAAACGACCGGAAAAGGGCGAGGATATTTTTGATGTGATCGCCAGGACAAAGGATTTCTGGGATGAAATAACATCAGATCCGACTCTTGCGGATAAAACAATTCTTGTTGCCTCTCATGGATGTGCAGTCCGTGCTCTTCTTCAGAATGTAGATCCTGATCCGGAGAATTTCTGGAGAGGCTCCGTGCCGCCAAACTGCTGTGTTAATCTTGTGGAAGTAAAGAATGGAAAGACAACGCTTCTGGAAGAAGATAGAGTTTATGCATAGAAAATAATGAGAAACGCAGAATAACTGTAATGGCTGTTCTGCGTTTCTTTTTTTGCTTGTTTTTATTGGTGGAATTTCACAGGTTATGATTGACTAATTGAGATAAAATGAGATAAAATATATAAAAGCGATGAATAATTCAGAAAAATAAAAGTTAAACTTTACTAATTATATAAAGATGCAGAATTGTGTTGGAATTATATGAAATCATTTAACCAAGTGCAGATTGCGAATATCCGCCTACGGATAGAGGATAATTACTGATAGTGATGTGATATATGGAATGGGGTGAGTATATGCAGTCATTAAATGAGACAAAAGCAGGGGAAAGCTACACGATCAAGTGGATGACCGGAATGCCGGAGACTATGGAACAGATCAGACAATATGATGTCAGTGAAGGAAAGACCGTACAGATCATAAGCAGGATACTTGGCGGAGTGATCGTAGGTGTTTGCGGACGCAGGATCCTGATCAGCGATGATGCAGCCTGCCGTATAAAAGTATAAATAAAAGTATAAAATAGAAAAAAGACGAAAGGACAATTCTTTTGGCGAAGGAATTGTCCTTTCTGGTTGTTTTAGGGAAGATGTTATGATAGTATGGGAACAAAAGAGTAACTTTTTTCAAAAATAAAGACAGGGGAGGCATATTATGGGAAAAAAGTTTATGAATACAGTGCTGTTTCTGGCAGTAACAGTGGCCGCGGCAACCCTGACTGCTTATGTTGGAAAAGGCTCCGGGAATGTGTTGCTTTATAATTTTACATTTCTGGGACTTATGCTGATCATATACGCAGTGGGGCTTTTTGCAGGTTTATATCGGATGGATAACCTGTCAAGAGCACTGAAGCATGGCGCTGGTGAGATCACAGAAGTGTTTCAGCTTCCGGGAAGAGCCAGAAAAGAAGAGATTGGGCAGCTGCGAGGGATTTTCGGTGACCGCTATCTCGACAAAAAGATGGATGATTTTGTTGACAGTATCAGCAGAACGGAAGAAGGGATCGCTGAAGTAGAGGATTTTGTGAATATTGAGGATGTAGATGTACATATCCACAAGAGACTCCTTGAGATGGCTCCGGACATTTTTACAAGCCTTGGTATCCTTGGAACATTTATCGGTCTTGTGTGGGGACTTAAGAATTTCCAGCCCACAGATTATGAAGTGATGACAAGCTCTGTATCCGCTCTTGTAGATGGCATCAAAGTTGCGTTTCTGACTTCCATTTATGGAGTTGCACTTTCTGTTGTGTACACATTTGGGATGAAAAGCGGATATTCTGCGATGTCCCAGGCGATGCAGGATTTTCTGGATCGTTTTCACGCACTGGTGCTTCCTACTGCGGAGAATGAGTCCTGGAATCTCCTTGTTTCCAGCCAGAAGACACAGACAGAAGCCATGAAACAGATGGCGGAACAGTTTTCTGTGCAGATGGCAGATAGCTTTGAGAAAGTGATCACACCTACTTTTCAGAAGATGAATGATTCTCTGGATGTTCTTACCGCATCTGTGACAAAAGGGCAGCAGGATGCGATCCGGGAGATCCTGGATACGTTTTTAAGCGAGATGCATGGTTCCTTTCAGATGCAGTTTGAAGATTTTAATGATGCTCTGGCAGAACTTAAGAAGGTGCAGAAGGAGAATACAGAATATACATCAGAATTGTACAAGACCATGAGCAGTCAGCTGAGTGAAACTTTTACGAAGCAGGAACGTGCCATGAAGGATGCCATTAAGGAAATCGATGAGATGCAGAGCAGTTATATGAAGACTGCAGACCGTATTATCCGGGATAATCAGATGATCCAGCAGCTGCAGAAACAGGATTACGAAAAGTTTGCCCGGCATATGCATGAAAATGAAAAAGAATCCGCAGATCTCTGGAAAAACTGCAATGCATCTATGCGCCAGTATGTGGACAGTGCTGCAGAAGGGATGAAAGCAGTTGCGGATTCCAATAGGATCAGCGAGGAGCTTCTTCGTGAAGATAAGAAGATGATCGAAGATTTTGAAGCCAGAGTGAAAGAATTTACCGAGAGCCAGAAGATGGTCAACAGTGTTCTGGATGAGGTGCGCAGGCTTCTTTCTGAGATCAAGACGGCAAAAAATAACCGTGATATCCATCTGATCGCCGGACAACCCTGGGGCTATGGAAGCAATGCCGGTATCCAGGAACTTAAGGATAAGCTGACGGGTCTGGAGGATCTTCTGGAAGGACAGGGTGCAAGACAGGAAGCGCTGCTGGATGAGATCGAGCGCAGTATCCGTGAGGCAACGAAGGCAGCACAGAAAAGCCGTTTTGGTTTATTTAAATAAGAGAGGAATTGTCAATGCGCAAAAAAAGAAAGCCGGAGGAGCATGGGTTTAATGTCTGGCGTTCTTATTCGGATATGATGGCAGGAGTTTTGCTGCTTTTTGTTCTGATCATGTGTGTGACACTTTTTCAGGCACAGAAGAGCTATCAGGACAGTCTGAAGGAACGGGATGAAAAAATCGCTCTTCAGGAAAAATATACAGAAGAGCTTCTGGAAAAACAGAATGCGCTGGATGAGCAGGCAGGAACATTAAAAAGCCAGGATGAGCAGATCAAGTCCAAGGACAAGCAGATCAAATCTCAGGATGAAGAATTGTCTTCTCTGGCGGAGAAGCTTGCCAAACAGCAGGAAACACTGGAGGCGCAGCAGAAGAAGCTGAAAGAACAGCAGAAAAAGTCCACCCAGAAGAAACGTAGACCGCGTCATGACCGGGAGAGGTGACGGAAATGTTGGGTAAAGAAGCTTCCCAGCGAGCAGGATACACTGAAAGAGCAGCAGTCTGCGCTGGATGAAAAAACAGAGCTTCTGGAAGAACAGCAGGAGAAGATCGACAAGATCATCGGCGTGAAAGCGGAGGTTGTGGAAGCTTTGCAGAAGGAATTTGAGAAAAAGAACCTCAATGTGGATATTGATCCACAGACAGGTGCGCTGACGTTGAATGCCAATGTTATGTTTGATTATGATCAGGCAGAGCTTACCGATTCCGGTAAGATGACATTGTCTATGGTACTGCCGACATATTGTAAGGTATTGCTGGATGATTCCTATAAGAAATATCTTGGCGAGATCATTATTGATGGTTATACGGATACAGACGGAGATTACAGTTATAACCTGGAGCTGTCACAGAAGAGGTCTCTGGCGGTAGCGCAGTATCTTTTGGATATTAAGAGCGATTTTCTGAAGGATTCACAGGTTCAGGAACTGAAGGATTGTCTGACAGTGAATGGACATTCCATGTCAGATCCGGTTCTGGATGCAGATGGAAATGTAGATAAGGATGCGTCCAGACGTGTAGAGGTAAAATTCCGTTTGAAGGATGAAGAGATGATCCAGGAACTGAATAAGATCATGCAGGGAGATTCTGCAGAGTCCGACAGTACTGCTCAGAAAAAAGAAAAGAATCAGAAAGAAAATCAGGATAATAAGCAGTAATAAAATATGGCTGTTTTATATTTTATTAGGGAGGATTGGGTATGAAAAGAAAACTGGCATTGATGCTGACAATGACGCTTCTGGCTGGCAGCCTGGATTCGGGAATGCTGGTCAGTGCAGCTGATTTTTCAGCAGAAGAGAGTGTGGAACAGGCAGTGGAAGAGGAACCGCAGCCAACCGAGGAAAACGGTGCTGAGGAATTGACGGATGCAGAGGAGGAGCTGCCATCTGATGAGGCAGCTGCTTCTGAGACAGAGCAGGTTGATGATCCCGGAGAAGACGGATCAGAAATGACAGAGTCCGGTGTGGATGAAGCGGATATTTCTACGGAACTGGAAACAGAACCGGAAACAGAAACTGAAATTTACCTATAAAGAACAGAAAGAATTTGACACTATTGACGACGACATTGCAGCATTGGAAGAACGTCTGGAGCAGATTGACAAAGAGATGGCTGCCAATGCCACAAATGCGGGAAAACTCAGGGAGCTTTCCGACGAGCAGCAGGAAATCCAGCAGAAGCTGGACGAAAAAATGGATCGCTGGGTATATTTAAATGATCTTGCAGAACAGATTGAAAATCAGAAAGAGTAAAAGATATTGACTTCTCAGGCAAAACTCTAGTATCATAAATAACGGTACGTTAACCGGATAAACTGCAAAGCAGTTATTCGGTTATGAGTAGGTAGCGAATGCGGATTTCGAATATCCGCTTAACTTTTGGTACTCTGCAATGAAAATCCTTATACGGATGTGTATGAGGATTTTCACTACAGTGTACCATATGCATTCCGAAAAGATTTCGGACAGAGAAAGGACAACATATGTCAGAAATGGTAAAAGTCGTTGTAGATGCAATGGGTGGTGACAATGCTCCCGAGGAACCGGTAAAAGCCGCGGTGGAAGCTGTGAAAGAAAAAGAGAACATCCAGGTCATCCTTACAGGAGTACAGGATGTGATCGAAGCAGAGCTTCGGAAATACCCGGATTATCCTAAGGACAGGATCCGTGTGGTGCATGCGTCTCAGGTGATCGAGACTGCGGAACCTCCGGTCATGGCTATCCAGAAAAAGAAAGATTCCTCTATTGTAGTGGGATTAAATCTTGTAAAAAAACAGGAGGCCGATGCCTTTGTTTCCTCCGGAAGCACCGGTGCGGTACTGGTAGGAGGCCAGGTGATCGTAGGCAGGATCAAAGGGATCCGGAGACCACCTCTTGCTCCGCTGATCCCTACGGCAAAGGGCGTTTCCCTTCTGATCGACTGTGGTGCCAATGTAGATGCGAGACCAGATCATCTGGTACAGTTTGCGCAGATGGGTTCCATCTATATGGAAAATGTAGTGGGTATTAAGAAACCAAGAGTTGCTATCGTTAATAACGGTGCTGAGGAAGAAAAGGGCAATGCGCTGGTAAAGGCTACCTTCCCTCTGTTAAAAGCATGTAAGGATATCAATTTCATCGGAAGTATTGAGGCGAGAGATATCCCGTCAGGTTATGCAGATGTAGTAGTCTGTGAAGCTTTTGTAGGAAATGTGATCCTCAAGCTTTATGAAGGTGTTGGAGCTACTCTGATATCTATGATCAAAAAAGGTATGATGACAAACATTCGCAGTAAAATGGGAGCTCTGATGGTAAAACCTGCTCTTAAGGAAACCTTAAAATCATTTGATGCCAGTGAATATGGCGGAGCACCGCTTCTTGGTCTGAAAGGTCTTGTGGTCAAAAGCCACGGAAGTGCCAAAAGCGTAGAAATCCGTCATGCGATCTTTCAGTGCGAGCAGTTTAAGGATGAAAAGATCGAGGAGTTTATAGCAGCCGAGCAGAAAGCACAGGCAGAAGAAAAAAGCGAAAAAAAATAAAACCGGGATTGCCGGAAATATTACAGACAGAACAGGAGGCGAACAGTCGTGGAACTGGAAATGCTGAAGACCATCATCGAAAAAACTCTGGGAAGAAATATGGATGCCATTACAGAAAAAACTACCTTTGTGGATGATCTGGGAGTGGATTCTCTGGATTTTTTTCAGATTCTTATTGATCTGGAGGAAACTTTTGATGTTCGTATCGCCCCGGAGGAAGCCGAGGAGATCGTTACTGTCGGCGATGCAGTGGAGACTCTTCGCCGAGTAACGAAGGGAAGAAGAAATGGAAAATAATTTAAAAAAGCTGGAGCAGACTATCGGATACCAGTTTACCGCAAAATCTTTACTGGAGCAGGCAATGACACACAGCTCCTATGCCAACGAAAAACACCTTGGAAAGCTTGGATGCAATGAGCGTCTGGAGTTTCTTGGAGATGCAGTGCTGGAGCTGATCAGCAGTGATTTCTTGTACAAAAAATTCCGGAATAATCAGGAAGGTGAGTTGACCAAGAAACGTGCCAGCATGGTATGTGAAAAGAGTCTTGCCTACTGTGCCAGAGAATTCGGGCTTCCGGAGTTTATCCTCCTTGGAAGAGGTGAGGAAATGATGGGCGGTCGTAAAAGAGATTCCATCGTTTCTGATGCCCTGGAATCTCTGATCGGGGCTATGTATCTGGACGGTGGATTTGAACCGGCACAGGCTTTTGTTATGAAATTTATCCTGAACGATCTGGAGGATAAGAGGATTTTTTATGACAGCAAGACAGTGCTTCAGGAAATGGTACAGGAAGGCGGAAATCATCCGGTGGAATATCGTCTTCTGAAAGAAGAGGGACCGGACCACAGCAAGAGCTTTACTGTGGAGGCGCTGATCAATGGAAAAAGTATGGGAACCGGAACCGGCCATACAAAAAAGGCAGCAGAACAGGCTGCAGCCCTAGAGGTAATACGCAGTATAAAATAACAGCAGGTGGCCAATGTATCTGAAAAATATAGAGGTGCAGGGATTTAAATCCTTTGCACAGAAAATAAATTTTGAATTTCATAACGGGATCACCGGCATCGTAGGACCTAACGGCAGCGGAAAAAGTAATGTTGGCGATGCAGTCCGCTGGGTTCTGGGAGAACAGAGCGCCAAGCAGCTTCGAGGCGGGAATATGCAGGATGTTATCTTTTCAGGAACGGAGCTTCGCAAGCCTCTGAGCTTTGCGTCCGTGGCTATTACACTTGATAACAGTGATCACAAGCTCCCGGTGGATTTTGAAGAAGTAACCGTTACCAGAAGACTGTATCGTTCCGGTGAGAGCGAATACCGCATCAACGGCAGCTCCTGTCGTTTAAAGGACATCAATGAGATGTTCTATGATACCGGTATCGGAAAAGAAGGATATTCCATCATCGGACAGGGCCAGATCGATAAGATCTTAAGTGGAAAACCCGAAGAACGCCGAGAGCTTTTTGACGAGGCAGCCGGGATCGTCAAATTTAAAAGACGAAAAAATACCACACTGAAGAAGCTTGAGGAAGAACAACAGAATCTGGTCCGTGTCACGGACATCTTAAGTGAGCTGACCAAGCAGCTGGAACCGCTGGAACGTCAGTCTGAGACTGCAAAAATATATCTGGCAAAAAGAGAAAATCTGAAAGAGCTGGATATAAATATGTTCCTCCTGGAATATGAACACACCGGAAATCTGATCCGCGAGCTGGAAGAAAAAACCAGGATCGCAGAAAATCAGTTAAAAGAAGCCCAGAATGCTCATAGTCGTACCAAGGATGAATATGAACGTCTGGAAAAAATACTGGAAGAGCTGAATGAGCGGATGGAGGCGTTACGGGAAGAAAGCCGGGATCGTGCTATCCGTAAACAACAGCTGTCCGGTGAGATCAATGTTCTTCATGAACAGATCCTGGCAGGAGAGCAGAATGACAGTCATTATCGTAGCCGTCTTTTAGCAGTTCAGGAAGATACAGAGAAAAAATCTGCAGACCAGGAAGCTCTGGAAGAGCAAAAAGCAGATCTTCAGGCAAATTTACGGGAAATCGACAGAAAACTTGCTGACGAGCAGAAAAAAATGGACAATATCCAGAGCAGCATCGAAGAATGCACCCAGGCAGTGGAAGATGGTAAGAATGAGATCATTGAGATCCTTAATTCCCGTGCAAACACCAAAGGTAAGGCACAGCGTTTTGATGCCATGAAGGAGCAGTTAGATATCCGGAAAGCAGGAATCAGTCAGAGGATCCTTTCCCTGAAAACCCAGGAAGAGGAGCAGCAGTCAGCGATCGATCAGGCACAGAAGGAATACGACACTATCACGAAGGCCATTCAGGAAACCAGAGAAGAAGGCAGCCGTCTTACAAAAGAGATACATGCCATCCAGGAAACCCTTAAACAGCAGAATACACAGCTGGAAAGGGAACAGACGTCCTATCATAGAGAGGCATCCAGACTGGAATCCCTCCGCAATATCACAGAACGTTATGATGGATATGGAAACAGTATCCGCCGTGTCATGGAACAGAAGAATCATGTTCCTGGGATCCGTGGCGTAGTGGCGGATATCATTCACGTTGAAAAAAATTATGAGATTGCTATTGAGACAGCTCTTGGCGGAAGTATTCAGAATATCGTTACGGATAACGAGCAGACTGCTAAGCAAATGATCGAATTCCTGAAGAAAAACCGGTATGGTCGTGCGACTTTTCTCCCGTTAAACAGCATTTCTTCAAGAGGCGAGTTTAATCAGAGAGGTGCTTTGAACGAACCGGGAGCTATTGGTCTTGCCAGTGGCTTGGTAACTGCAGAGAAGGAATATGACGGTCTGATCGGATATCTTCTTGGCAGAGTGCTGGTGGTGGATCATATTGATCATGCTATTGCCATTGCCAGAAAATACCGACACAGTATCCGTATGGTAACGTTGGAGGGAGAATCCTTAAGTCCAGGCGGTTCCATGACCGGTGGAGCTTTTAAGAACAACAGCAATCTTCTTGGGCGTCGTCGTGAGATCGAGGAACTGGAAAAGAAGGTAAAAGAGCTGGCAGCCGGGTATCATGAGATCCGACAGTCCATGGAAGATAACCGCAGCAGAAGAAATGAGATGCGTGATACTGTGGCGGCGCTGCAGCAGAAATTTCAGGAACAATCCATTCAGCAGAATACAGCCAGGTTGAACATTGAACAGCTGGAGAAAAAAGCGGAGGAGATCCGCGGCGGTTATACCAGGATCGAGAGGGAGCAGGAGGAGATCCGTCTTCAGGCAAGAGACATGCAGGCAGATAATATAAAGATCACGCAAGAACTTGAAGCATCCAAAAGGGATGAGGAAGAGCTAGAAACGTTTATCGAGACCCGGCAGAAGGAGCTGGAGGACTGGAAAAAGGACGAAGCGGAGACTTCAGAGAAGCTGGAAAGGATCCGTCTTGACGCATCTGCATCCCAGCAGAAGGAAAACTTCATAAAGGAAAATCTGCGGCGTCTGAAAGAGGAGATCGAAGTTCTTTCGAAAGAGAGGGAAGAAATTCTGGATTCTCTGGAAAAGGGCAGCCAGGAAACTGCAGAAAAGAGAAAGACGATCGACAAGGTCCGTAAGGAGATCGAAGGCTTTGCCGCAAAAGAAGAGGCGGCTGCAAAACAGCTGGAAAAATGGCAGCAGGAAAAGGAAGAACGCACAAAAAGCCATAAGGAGTTTTTTGAAAAGCGTGATGAGCTGTCTGGCCAGATCAGTCTTCTGGACAAAGAATGCTTCCGACTGAAGACTCAGGCAGAAAAGATCGAAGAGAACCGGGAAGCAAGGATTTCCTATATGTGGGAAGAATACGAGATCACTCCGAATAATGCCTTGCAGTACAGGAAAGAAGAAATGAATGACAGGCATGTGATGAAGCAGCAGATCCATAAATTAAAGGATGAGATCCGAGCTCTTGGCTCTGTCAACGTCAATGCCATTGAGGATTACAAAGAACTTCTGGAACGGCATACGTTCTTAAGCGGTCAGTACAACGATCTTTTGGAAGCGGAAAAAACGCTGGAACAGATCATCCAGGAGTTGGATGAGGGCATGCGGAAGCAGTTTAGCGAAAAATTCGGAGAGATCCAGAAAGAATTTGATAAAGCCTTCAAAGAACTGTTCGGCGGAGGCCGGGGAACTCTGGAACTTGCGGAAGACGAGGATATCCTTGAGGCAGGAATCCGGATCATTTCCCAGCCGCCCGGAAAAAAACTTCAGAACATGATGCAGCTTTCCGGTGGAGAAAAAGCACTGACAGCCATTGCACTTCTTTTTGCTATCCAGAATCTGAAGCCTTCACCATTCTGTCTTCTGGATGAGATCGAGGCTGCACTGGATGATTCCAATGTAGGACGTTTTGCGGGATATCTTCAGAAGTTGACGAAGAACACACAATTTATTATAATAACACATAGACGTGGTACCATGAATGCAGCAGACAGGCTTTATGGAATTACCATGCAGGAAAAAGGGGTATCCACGCTGGTATCCGTAGATTTAGTAGAGAACCAGCTTACCCAGTAGCAGAGGGGATGAATCAGTATGGCAGAAGAAAAAAAAGGGTTTTTTAAACGTCTGGTAAGCGGACTTACCAAAACGCGAGACAATATCGTTGCCGGCTTTGATTCCATTTTCAGCGGTTTTTCCAGTATTGATGATGATTTTTATGAAGAACTGGAAGAGATCCTGATCATGGGAGATATCGGCATTAACGCAACCACCTCCATTCTGGAGCATTTAAAGGAGCAGGTTGCTGAGCAGCATATCAAGGAGCCGTCCCAGTGCAAACAGCTTCTGATCGACAGCATCAAAAAACAGATGCAGGTAGAAAGCACAGAATATGAGTTTGAGAACCGGAAATCCGTGATCCTTGTGATCGGTGTCAACGGAGTAGGTAAGACTACCTCTGTAGGCAAGCTGGCCGGTAAATTAAAGGATCAGGGAAAAAAGGTCATCCTCGGAGCTGCAGATACCTTCCGTGCGGCAGCCGGAGAGCAGCTGACACAGTGGGCTAACCGTGCAGGCGTTGAGATCATCGGCGGCCAGGACGGAGCAGATCCGGCATCTGTTGTCTATGATGCCGTGGCAGCAGCCAAAGCCAGAAATGCAGATATTCTGATCTGCGATACCGCAGGAAGACTTCATAATAAGAAAAACCTTATGGAAGAGCTTCGCAAGATTTACCGTATTCTGGAACGTGAGTATCCGGAAGCATATTTGGAAACGCTGGTAGTTCTTGACGGAACCACGGGCCAGAATGCGCTTTCCCAGGCAAGACAGTTTGCCGAGGTCGCAAACGTTACCGGAATCATTCTTACCAAACTTGATGGTACAGCCAAGGGCGGAATCGCAGTAGCGATCCAGTCTGAGCTTGACATACCAGTAAAATACATCGGAGTAGGCGAAAGTATCGATGACCTGCAGAAATTTGATGCAGACGCATTTGTAAACGCCCTCTTTGATGTAGAAGAAAGGAGCTAAATACAAATGCTTACATTAGAGAGCTTTGAGGAAGCGGCAGCAAAAGTAAAAGAAGTGACACAGGAAACAAAGCTGATATACAGCAGTTATTTCTCAGATATGACGGGAAATAAGGTTTATCTGAAGCCAGAGAATATGCAGCGTACCGGTGCATATAAGGTGCGTGGCGCATATTACAAGATCAGCACACTTTCTGACGAAGAGAGGAACAAAGGTCTGATCACTGCATCTGCAGGAAATCATGCCCAGGGTGTTGCTTATGCTGCACATAAATATGGAGTAAAAGCAGTCATTGTCATGCCAACTACCACACCACTGATCAAGGTAGAGCGCACCAAGAGTTACGGTGCTGAGGTTATCCTTCACGGCGACGTGTATGACGAAGCCTGCGCACACGCACTTGCCCTTGCAGAAGAAAAAGGCTATACCTTTATCCATCCATTTGACGATCCGGCAGTAGCAACCGGTCAGGGAACTATCGCCATGGAGATCGTACAGGAACTTCCGCTTGTAGATTACATTCTGGTACCGATCG
>ERZ780228.1584-NODE-1584-length-13685-cov-3.260161_pt1 | contig 13685 bp, 5 predicted proteins | sample MGYA00511015_ERZ780228 | MGnify/ENA primary metagenome ERZ780228 (study PRJEB29588, sample SAMEA2161897) | human gut metagenome | biome: human gut; feature: human-associated habitat; material: faeces | place: Denmark | collected 2008/2010 ...
AAGAAATCGGACTTGCAACAAGTGGTGCAGTAGGTTCAGACCTTGCCAATATGATTAATGAAGCTGCTATCGCTGCGGTTAAGGCCGGAAGAAAGTATGTATCACAGAAAGATTTATTTGAGGCAGTTGAAGTTGTCATAGCTGGTAAAGAGAAGAAAGACCGGGTACTCAGCAAGGAAGAGAAGCAGACAGTTGCTTACCACGAGGTAGGACACGCACTTGTTACAGCTTTAAAGAAAGACTCAGAGCCAGTACAGAAGATTACTATTGTACCAAGAACTATGGGTTCATTAGGTTATGTAATGCAGGTTCCAGAAGAAGAAAAGTACTTACAGAACAAAGATGAGCTTATGGCAAGGCTTGTAACTTTAGTTGCTGGACGTGCGGCAGAGGAGATTGTCTTTGGCAAAGTTACAACAGGGGCTGCTAATGATATAGAAAAGGCTACTAAGATAGCCAAGGCTATGATTACACAGTATGGTATGTCAGACAGATTCGGACTTATGAATCTGGCAACAGTTGATGACCCTTATCTTAATGGTAATGCAAGACTTGACTGTTCTGATGAAACAGCCGCACAGATTGATGAAGAAGTCAAGAATATGTTAAAGGAATGTTATGAGGAAGCTAAGCAGCTTCTTATAGAGAACAGAGATGTCCTTGACAAGATTGCCCATTACCTTTATGATCACGAAACAATTACAGGTAAGGAATTTATGAAGATATTCCGCGAGGTCAAAGGTATTCCAGAACCAGTTGATACAACAGGTTTTACACATTCTGAAAAGGTCGCCGAGAGTGTAACATTTAATGAAGACGGAAGTTATTCATCTACACTTAACGGACCTACGGAAAGTGATATATGGAAGGGAATAGGAGATGCATCTTCTGATACAGCTTCATCCGGAGTAGATAATAAAGATGCTGCGAAGAGCACTGTTAACGTAGAAAAGCCAGGTATATTTAATAACAGCAATAATGAGTAACATACAATTATAATAGAATAATAAAGCATATAAGCTGATGTATATAAGCAGCAGGAAGATATTGGGAATTCATAATATCTTCCTGCTGTTTTTAATATTGATATATAGTATAAGTTACGGAACAATTTATTATATCTAAATAAATTAAAAATTTTAAAATATATAAACATAGACTTATAGTTCATCAGGCTATATAATTAAATACATAAAAGTTATGTAAGAACAGCAGAGTATACGATTAAAAACATTAATAAATATATAAAAGGGTATATGCGGACATCAGGCAGAAGTACTTAAGAGTGTATTTATTAAAGAGTGGGGGAAAATGAAAAGTAATAATATAATTAGTTATTTAAAATTAGTTATATGTATATTGTCTGCCATAGTATCAGCAGGGCTTATGGCGTGCAGTAATATACATAATAACGGCTCTAAGAGTTCAAGTAATGATTTAAAGCCTCTTATAATAGGTAGTGATAATTATGTGCCTTACAGTTATCTTGACAGTGATGGCAACTTTACGGGAATTGATGTTGAGATAGCAAGAGAGGCTTGCAGGCGTATGGGTTATACGCCAGTATTCAAGCAGATTGTATGGGATAACAAAGACATATATCTTAAAGAGGGAGCGGTAGACTGCCTGTGGGGCTGTTTTACAATGACCGGCAGGGAGGATAAGTACAACTGGGCTGGTCCATATATGTACAGCCGTCAGATAGTAGTTGTCAATAAAAACAGTGGGATAGAAAGCCTTGCTGATCTTAAAGGCAAAAGAGTGGCGGTGCAGGTAACTTCCAAGCCAGAGTACATACTATCCAATACGAATATGCCGCAGGTTGGTGTGCTGTATAGTATGTCAACGATGGAAGAATTATATGCTAGTATGAGAAAAGGTTATGTTGATGCCATAGCAGGTCACGAAAATGCTATGAATGTATTTGTACAGTCCAATGAGGAACATTTTGGTGTGCTTCGGGAAGAATTAAGCGTGTCAGAGCTGGGAATTGCATTTTCATTTGATAATGACAGTGGAATTGATAAGAAGCTTACCGGGGTGCTTAACGAAATGAGGGCTGATGGCACAATACAGAGCATAGCAGAGAAATATGGGGTTGACGTTAGTATGGCAGTATGGGGGAACTAATGGAAGATAAGAGTAGAATATGGGGCATATCAGATGTTAAAGCATTTTTGATTTCAATAATTACAGGATTTATATTGTTGACAATAGTAGCTGTTATATTTACCGAAATAAGCAATGAAACGGTTAATAAGACAGCAGACAGGGTGCTGGATTTTGTGCAGACAAGAGTTAATACATATGAATACTTTATACAGAATGATAAAGTGAAAAGCTTGTACAGGCTTTCTGATAAGACACAGGAATTAGTAAGGTGTATGCAGTATGAAGATGATATTGATACATTTTTAGATGAATATATGTATAACCAGAGACTTGACGGAATAGTTGTTCTTGACGGAGAGGGTGAATGTGAATCTTGCAGGGGAATGGAATATACGGATATTGATTCAGTTATAGACGACAGTAATGTAAAAGATGTCATTGAACACCCACAGAAGGTATATATAACAAGAGTTAATGCCAGGTCAGGGAGCATAACATATACCGAAAGCCAGAATGAGGAGTTTTCCGATATTGCTGTAGCGGCAAGAAAAGATACAAAAGGTGCAGTTATTACATATGTGAAGAAGGAAAGCTATGATAATAGTGGAGATATAAGCATTGACAGGCTCATATCAGGTTTTGAGTTTGATATGGATGGGATTGTATATATATCAGATGAGGACAAGGTGCTTAATTCCAATGACGAGGAGCTTCAGGGGCTTGATATGAAGGCACTGAGGCAAAGATATGATGGAGCTTGGGAAGAAAATGATAATGGTATTATAGCTGTACCATACAAAAATGATTATTACTATGGCAAGAGAAAGCAGATAGAGAATTATACAATATATGCGTTCTTTGCGGATAAGCAGGTATATTCTTTAAGAAACAGGGCGGTTGCTGCTGCATTATTTGTTTATATTGCGGTAATAGGTGTTGTCATGTTTGTAAGACAGCTTGTTATTGCCAAGGACGAAAGCAAAATGCAGCTACAGGAAATGGAATATAAAAGACAGCTTCTACAGGCGGCAGAGCAGGAGAAACGTGCCAATATTGCAAAGACAGATTTTCTAAGGCGAATGAGCCACGATATAAGAACACCTATTAATGGAATAAGAGGAATGGTCGATATATGCAGGTTCAATCTTGGCAACAGGGAAAAGGAAGAAGAATGTCTTGATAAGATTATGTCAGCCTCAGGCTTTTTATTAGATCTTGTAAATGATGTTCTTGATATGAATAAGCTTGAGTCGGGGGAGATTGCCATTAAAGAAGAACCATTTGAGCTTACGAAGATTATTAATGAGGTCAGCAGTGTTATTGAGACACAGGCAGATGAACAGTGTATCGATTATTCAGTTGACAGAGGTAGTATAGAATATGACAATCTGATAGGCAGTTCGCTTCATTTAAGGCAGATATTACAGAATATATTATCCAATGCGATTAAATATAATGTGCAGAATGGCTCTGTAAGATTTTCTTATAGTGAAAATGCAGCTGATGACGATACAGTTAAGGTTACTTTCATATGTGAAGACACCGGAATAGGAATGAGCGAAGAATTCCAGCAGATAGCTTTTGAGCCATTTGCACAGGAGAGCAGCAATGCAAGAACAGCTTATAAAGGAACCGGGCTTGGACTTGCAATAACCAAGAGGTTTATTGAGATAATGGGTGGAGAAATTGAATTTATTAGCAGACAGAATGTTGGAACAGAGTTTACAATAATATTACCATTCAAAATTAACCGTAACGTGACTGAAGCTAAGAATAGTAAATATGATGCACAGATGTCAATTGAAGGGCTTAAAGTGCTGGTTGCAGAAGACAACGAGATGAATATGGAGATTGTAAGCTTTATTCTTGATAATGCGGGTGCAAGGACTGTTGGAGTAAGCGATGGCAGGGAAGCACTGGATACATATATGAATTCAGATGCTAATGAGTATGATGTTATACTCCTTGATATAATGATGCCGGTTATGGACGGCTTGGAAACCGCAGAGAAGATAAGAAAGTCAGGAAGAGAAGATGCGGGTACTGTAATAATTATAGCGATGAGTGCCAACGCATTCTATGATGATATAGAACGGAGCATTAAAGCTGGTATGAATACACATATAGCAAAACCAATAGATGCTGATGAATTAGTTAATATAATTGCCAGACAAGCAGGCAGATAATAGATGTGACACTAAGAGAATGATAATAATTAAATATATGCGTATAACATCCGTGTAAATAATTAGCAGTAATACATATATATTATTTTTGTGATATAGACGATTATTGGTAAATGTTTACACGGATTTTATGCAATGTATCACAAAAAATACATCAAAACCTAAAAATTTCAGTAATTGGTACCCGAGAACTATAAAAATCAGTAGTACATTTTCGTCAAAAGTTGTAATCTTATAAAAAATAGGCAAATAGTTTTGTGTAAAAGTTACAAAACATTGTATTGTTAAGAAAGGGAGAGTATGGACTATGAAATCAAGACGTAGAAGAGAATGGTTTCGCAGAAGTTCGGCTATGTTTATGGCGTTAGCTTTAATCATATCTGGACTTTCATTGCCGGAGGGTTTGTTTAGCATTACAGCCAAAGCGGCAGAAAAAGCCAGTGCAGAGTGGACAGTAAGTTCTACAATGTACGCAGATGGCGATAATGATAATTCAGTTACGGAATTGAACGGCAAATCAGGTAAGCTGGTTAATTCTAATAATGATGAATTATTAATTAATGCTAATTCAGGTAAAATGGCTAATAGAAGCCTGAAAGCAGGCAGTACTAATAAGGATTTTCAGGTTAATGCAGGAACAGTAATGACTTTTCCTGTGATTAATAATGCGAAAAGTTGTACAGTAACATTGCAGGCAAGTAGTGGAATAACTGTAGATGATATTGAATGTACAGGAATGAATGATGTTAAAGTGACATCAGGTGGAAGTAAAAGCTATGTAATTACTGGAATGGTAGATAAAAATGCAACAACAGTATCTGTTAAGTTAAAAGCACAGAAATATCTTTATATGATAAAGGTTGACTCATCAACAAGTTATGCGACAACATCTGCTTCATTCGCAGATGGTGGGGATACTAAAGCTGAATGGGGATATTCAGAAACAGTTTTATCAAGTAAAGGTTCTAATATAGCAATTCAAAGTGATACAGGAACTTATACTAATGGTGATAAAGATGTATTATATGTTGATGCAACATCAGGTAAGTTTCAACCAACGACAGGTGATAGAATTCAGGTTAATACTGGTACTAAGATAGTTATACCGGCAGCGGGAGATAAGGCTGTTATTAAACTTACTGTCAATAAGAACGTAGGTACAGATAAGGACAGCATATTAGGAAATACACTTAATATAACAGGAAGTGACAAGGTCTTAAGAAAGATTGAATGTATTTCCTGTGTTGAAAATTCTGACAAAAATTATGTTGATGTGGAATTTGAATGTTATCTTACAGGAGATGAAGGAGAGCTTACATTAGATGTTAAAACTAATACATACATTAGAAATCTTTCAATCGAATGTGTAGAACTTAATAAGAAAGTAATAAATGGAACTATTACATCTAAATCAGATATTCCATCTGATATGCAGGTTGTAGCGACTAATAATACAACTGGACTTACATATACATCAGATATAACAGTTGCAGAGAATGGCAAGAGCGGTACATATTCAATTGAAGTACCAGCAGAAGATGAAGTTATGGAATATGAGATATCACTGAGCAATCCGGCATACCAGATTAAGAGTGGTATTTATAAACATAGTGTAAGTACAGAGACTGCTGCCAGGATTACAGCAGATTTAACTGTCATTAGCCTTGATACCTGCACAGTAACAGGTAAGATTAATGGCATTACTGAGGGTTATTATACAGAAGGCCTTGAACTTGTATTTACAACAACTGAGGAAACAGACTATGTTCCAGAAGTAACTATTGATACAGATACTTGGAAATATACAGCTAAGTTTGAAAAAGGTGTTTCATATAGTGTAGCCGTAAAGGGTGCTAATGACTATGAAGTAACTTCTGTATCAGATGGAATTAAATATTCAGAAGATGCAGAATTAGATATAACTGTAGGACTTAAGCCAACATATGCCGTTACAGTAAGTCTTCCGGAAGAACCTGATTTAACAGGCAAGAATGTAAAATACATATATATGAATAATGATGATGGATATGAATATGTATTTACAGATAAGGATGCTATTAAGTTAAGAGAGGGTTCATATACACTTACACTTGGTGGTGATTTCCTTGCACTTCCATACAAGGTAAAGTCAGGTAACACAGTTACAGTAAAGGGTGCTGAAGCATCACATAAGCTTATATTTGAGCAGGTTACAAGCTGGTCTTTTGTTAAGAGTGATGATGGTGATTATTATGATGATAATATTATGGGAACAACAGGCTACTACAATGGTTTAGCTATTGATGCTACAAAAGGTAAGTTAGTTCCTAATGGACCAAGCCCTAATTCAGCACAGTTTACTACAGGAGCTAAGATAACAATACCTGTAAGTGGAAAGTGTACTATATCAGTAAAATCATATGCACCAGCAAGTACATATGCACTTTACACAATAGCGGGTGAGCCGGCATCAAAAGATGATGTGACAACAGTATATAATTATGAAGATGAGAGCGAAGGAACAGTTGAAATTGTATCAACAGGTTCAGCTTACATAGTTTCAATATCTATAGTATATGCAGCTAAGGATGTTGAATATAATGAACAGCCAGCTATGCCTAAGACATATGATTATGGTACAGCTTCTAATCTTGTTGTACAGCCTACAGGACAGAAACTTGTTCTTACACAGACAGGTGGTACATTAAATACAACTACAAACACTGATAAGTCAACTAATATCAATAATACAGTAAGCTTCTTTGGATTTGATGAGACTACAGATGCCAACAAGCTTACAGCAGATATAACAATTACAGAGTGTGGTTCAAGCAATACTAATGGTATATTCTTTGGTGCATTTAACAAGAATTATATAGACACCGTAGGAATACGTAATTCTAATGCACTTAAGATGGTTTACTCAAAGAAGCCATCAGATCTTGCAGGTGCTTCAAGTAAAGTGGATACAACTATTCCAGCAGGAACTGTTGTGACATTTACAGTTGAAAAGACAGACGATGCTCTTGTTATCACAGCAACACCTAAGGGTGGAGAGACTAAGACAGCTACATATTCTTATAGTGCAAGTGATAATCTCTTATTTAATGCAGATAAGAAAAATACAGCAGTATCATATGGATTTGTATTAGCAGGTGTTAAGGCAACTATCCAGAATATGAAGTATATAGCACAGGACGGAACAGTTCTTTACGACCAGAATAAATGCTACAATGCAGTAGGTACAGCACCAGTTGTTAAGGAAGTTACAGCTAAAGCAGCTTATACAAGAGATTACATCACAGTAAGCTGGACAGATGAAGTACCAGCCGAAGGCGATGGTTTATATGTGCTTGAAGTATCAAGAGATAACGGAAAGAGCTGGGAAAAGGTTGCATCAGACATTACTGAGCCAACATATAAGTATTCAATTAAGGATGCCGGAGATTATAAGTTCAGAGTGGCTGGTAAGTTAGGTATTAATGGTGAGATTAATGATTATGTTGAATCAGATGCAATAACAGTAATAGCAGCACTGGATTCACCAAAGGCAAGCATAGCTTCAAGTGCAGATACAGTTGATCTTGTATGGGATGCAGTAGATAAGGCTGACCAATATGAGGTATATCGTTATTCATACGATGAGACAGCAGAGAATGCTTCAAAGATAGCAACAGTTACAGAATGTGCTTATAAAGATAAAGATGTAACAGCAGAGATGCCATATTACTATTATATAATAGCTTATTCACACGTTAATGGAAAAGTAGATAACTACAGTAACCCATCAGATACTTTATGGACTGTTCCAACAGCAGGACATACAGGTAAATATGTATATGAAGATGATGCTGTTAAGTATACAATAACTAAGAAGTCATATGACACTGTATACAATGGAAAGATTACAATTGAAGGTGTAGTTGAAGAAAATGTAACAGCAACGCTTTATGTTAATGGCAGTGAAGCAGCAAAGACAGATGTTAAAGAAAAAGAAAGCTTTGCATTTAAAGACATTGCTATTGAAGAAGGAAGAAATGATGTTGAATTAATATTCACAGATAAGAAAGGTAACAAGACTAGAGAAACATTTAATTATGTATATCTTACTAATTACAACAAGGTTGTAGATAGTGCATACACAGGAACTGATGGTGAGGAGGTTAATGGAATACCAACTTATAAGACAGTTCAGGCGGCAGTAGATTCAGTTGCTTCTGATAACACGAGACGTGTAATTATTCTTGTTAAAGAAGGTGATTATGAAGAACATCTTGTTGTTAAATCTCCTTATATAACACTTATAGGTGAGGATAGCGAGAAGACAAGAATATATTATGATGTTAAGGAATTAGCTGGTGGAGATATGTCTTTAAGATGTGCTGTAAGAATAGATAAGACAGCAACAGGCTTTTCGGCAGAGAACCTTACAATCGAGAATACTTATAATTATCTTGGTGATGGTACTAAGTCAAATGAATCAGCAGATGCTTTAAGAAATGATGCCAATGAAACATCATATATCAACTTAAGAATACTTGGTTATCAGGATACACTTTGTGCTAATGGTGGCACCCAGTATTATTACAAGTGCTATATAGCTGGTAATGTGGATTTCATATATGGTAATGAGCCTAGGGCATTATTCAATGATTGCAAGCTTGTATTCCGTTACAATGCTAATAAGAATTCAGGCTATGTATCAGCTCCTAAGGCATCAGCCTCTGCAACATATGGTCTTACATTCTTTAACTGTCAGGTTCTCTCAGAAGAGGGATGCTCAGGAAGTAAGTATTATCTTGCAAGACCTTGGGGAGCAGATGCTTATATTACTTGGATTAACTGCTATATGGGTAAGATATTAAAGCCGAATGCTTCTAATCCATATACAGATATGAGTGGTAATTTGGCTGCTAATGCAAGATTTTTCGAATATGGAAGCTATGGTCCTGCATTTGCAATTAACAGTAACAGAAGACAGATATCTGCTACGAAAGCCAATGAAATGACTTCAACATCATATCTTGGCTGGGATCCATATACAATAGTAGGTACAATAAGGTATACAGGTACTGTTAAGACAGACAGCATAGACAGATATGTAGAGAAAGAATATGTATCAGATACTTATTCACAGACAGAAGGTGATGATACAGGACTTGCACAGTATGCACAGGAAGGTTATGCACAGAGTGCTAATGTAACAGGTGGTGGATTATTAAAGGAAACATCAGATAACTATTACACAGCAGGTACAGCAGAAGAATTTCTTAATGCAATACAGAGTGTAAAGAAGAGTGGTAAGGCATCAGTAATCGAGCTTACAGCAGATATTGCGCTTGGTGATAAGGAAGTTAATAACTTTGACAGCTACAGCTCATTTATAACAGCACATAAGCTTGAGCCACTTACACACCCAACACTTTTAAAGACAGGTGTATCAATGCTTAAGCTTGCAGATATGAGTAATCTTACAATCTACTCTAAGAATGGAGCTAAGATTACACATACATGTATAGATATAACAGGCTCTAATAATATCATCATAAGAAATATTGAATTTGATGAGATATGGGAGTGGGACGATTATACAGAAGGTGCTTATGATCGTAATGACTGGGATTATATGACAATAGAAAAGGGAAGCTCTGATATATGGGTTGACCACTGTACTTTCTATAAGTCATATGATGGAGTTATCGATGTTAAGACACCAGTTAATGACAGTAATATAACAATATCATGGTGTGAATTCCTTCCAGCAAGTGAAGATAATGTATTCTTTGATGAAATGATGAATGCTATGAAGGCTAATCCAGATAACTACCCATATTATAAGCATTTGCTTGAAGAGGGTATGACAGACCAGCAGATATACAATTATGCTTATGGTCAGAAAAAGACTCATTTATTAGGACAGTCTGATGATGATTCATCAGCTAAGAATATTACACTTACACTTGCTAATAATTACTATAAGAATTCAATGGATAGAATGCCAAGACTTCGTTATGGTACAGCACATGTATACAATTGTATTATGGATGCACAGGATTTAAGAGAAATGCGTCTTGATATAGAAAAGACAAATCCGGAATTAGCTAAGAAAATTGTAAGTAATGGTGCATCATCTAACTGTGGAGCTCATATGTTACTTGAGAACTGCTATATGTCAGGTATAACTAATGCGCTTATAAGTGGTAACGGAAGCAGTCCAGCAGGTTATATTAATGCATTTAATACAATCTATATGCTTGACGGAGTCCAGCAGGAATTAAAGGTAGCACTTAATACTGATAAAGAAGGTGAAGTAGCATTAGTTCAGGATAAAGATGAATTCAAGAAAGACCTTCCTTATACTGGCTACACATTATATGCAGCTTCAGAACTTGATACTAAAGTTAAACCATATACAGGTGCAGGAAAGCTTACACTTACAACATTACAGTGGGAGAAGACTTCTTACAATGAAGCTAAGCAAGAACATACAGAACATGTATGGAATGATGGTGAAGTACAGAAAGAAGCAACTTGTACAGAAGAAGGTTCAAAGTTATATACTTGTATAGTATGTGGAGATACTAAGACAGAAGTAATTCCAGCGGCAGGACATAATTATAGTACAGAATGGACTATCGATAAGGAAGCTACTACTACAGAAGAAGGAAGCAAGTCACATCATTGTACAGTATGTGGTGACAAGGCAGACATTACAGTTATTCCTAAGCTTGAGAATACACAGCCGGGCGACAACGATAATAAGCCAGGTGACAACGATAATAAGCCGGGCGACAACGATAATAAGCCGGGCGACAACGATAATAAGCCGGGTGATAACAACAAGCCGGGTTCAGATAACTCTGATGTTAAGACAGATATTAAAGTTTCAGTATTGGTAGATGAAAGAGTACCGGAAACAGGACTTGTAGATTCAACAGAAGACATTATTAAAGCTATCCTTACAGAAGATGAAGCTAAACAGGCAGAAGATGGTGTAAAGGTTGATATTGCACTTACTGTAAAGGATAAGAGTTCTAATCTTACAGAAGATGAGAAGAAACTTATTAATAGTAACATTAAGGACAATCAGGCTGCTGGATGCATACTTGATATTCAGTTACAGAAGATTATAGGTTCGCAGAAGTCTGATGTATATGAACTTAACAGTGCAATTAATATTAAGGTTAAGTTAAATTCAGACCTTATTAATAAAGATTCTTCAAAGACAAGGAAGTATAGTGTAATAAGAATTCATAATGGGGTATCAGATATTCTTAGTGCCACATTTGATGAAGCAACAGGAGAACTTACATTTGCAACTGATAGATTCTCAACATATATTGTAGTCTATGAGGATGTTGCTAATTCTAATACAGAGGATAAGAGCAATGTATCAGGAAATGGCAGTGCGGCAGATAATAATGATGTGGCAGAAGACAGTGCTGCAACAGCAGATGACAGTGCGGCTGCATACGGGTGACAAGAACAATAATTCTTCTTGCAGTTCTTATGATTAGTGCAGGTGTTATATGTCTTACATTATATAGAAGAAAAGAAAATGCTTAGAATTATATACTTAATAATATAAGCTGATAATATAAGCAGATAATAAAATGGCAGTCACATAAAGTGATACAGCATACTTTCTGGTATATCCAGCGGAGGAGTGTAATCACGGTGGCTGCCTTTTTATGTAATAGGAAATTCTATAATTATTAAAAAATGTAAAAATAAGTTGAATTATGTAGAAAATAAGATTATATTAATATAAGGCAATTTTCGATATGAAGTTTGCAGGAAAACGGCGCAAGCCTGCCGAAGGAGTAACACTCTCAGGTGCCAGCATCTGCTGGCGCAACTGTAAATGGATCGACTCTCTGGAGAGTTCTGGATAAACACAGAGGCCGAAGGTGCAACATATAGTTCTTTATAAGCAGTTAATAATGTGATTATAAGACAACATTATTAATAACAACATTGTGACTTCTTATAAAGTGGGTATATGAATCTCTCAGGCAAAAGGACAGAGAAGGCATAAAGTATAATATAACTTGTTATATGATAAGTTGTATATTCTAAAATGTTATTTCTGCTTTTATATTTATTCAGACAATATTGTCTATAATTCCAATGCATTAAGTAAAAGTCTGCATATTAGCAAAGTATTTAGTAATGTACGGCATTTGCGGTGTTGGGACAGTATAGGCTTGTACTATGCTGTAGTTTAGATATGAAAGGTAGAAAGTACAATGTGGAATTCAATTAATCAGATTCTTGCGAACATTGATAATTTCGTATGGGGTGTGCCGCTTATGGTAATTATCCTTTTTGGCGGAATATTATTGACAGTTCGTCTTGGTTTATTACAGCTCAGAAAGCTCCCTTTAGCATTAAAATGGATGGTTAAAAATGAAGAAGAGGCCGAAGGCGAAATTACAAGTTTTGCCGCATTATGTACAGCTTTAAGTGCAACTATTGGTACTGGTAATATCGTTGGTGTTGCAACAGCAGTCTGTGCAGGTGGTCCGGGTGCATTATTCTGGATGGTTATAACAGCATTTTTCGGAATGGCAACTAAGTATTCAGAAGGTCTTCTTGCTGTTAAATACAGAGTTATAGGAGAAGACGGACACAGTCTTGGCGGACCATTCTATTATATAGAGCAGGGAATGGGCAAGAACTGGAAATGGCTTGCTAAGTTATTTGCATTTTTTGGTGTATGTGTTGGACTTTTTGGTATTGGTACATTTAGTCAGGTAAATGGTATTTCAAGTGCCGTTAATGGTTTTTTCGATGCGAATAATGAGCATTGTGTTAATATTCCATTTCTTGGCGAGTACTCATGGTCAGTAGTAATCGCTTCACTTATTCTTGCAGTCTGTGTTGCACTTGTGCTTATAGGCGGTGTTAAGAGAATCGCAAGCGTAAGTCAGGTTGTAGTGCCATTTATGGCAATTATATATGTATTATTTGTTGCAGTTCTTGTAATAGCTAATATTACTAAAGTTCCTGCGGCATTTAAGATTATTGTTCAGGCTGCATTTTCTCCTAGGGCAATCACTGGCGGAGCAGTCGGAAGTATGCTTGTTGCTATGCAGAAGGGTGTGGCACGAGGCATTTTTTCTAATGAGGCTGGTCTTGGTAGTGCACCTATAGCTGCGGCTGCTGCACAGACTAATGAACCTGTAAGACAGGGACTTGTAAGTATGACAGGTACATTTATTGATACAATTGTAATATGTACTCTTACAGGGCTTTCAATTGTAATTACAGGTGCCTGGCAGGTTGAAGGCCTTGAGGGTGTAGCAGTTACTACTGCCCAACTTGCTTAACTATCATAATTATTCTTACAGCTCCCCGAGTAGGGCTCGAACCTACAACAACTCGGTTAACAGCCGAGTGCTCTAC
>ERZ780228.1591-NODE-1591-length-13634-cov-3.229546_pt1 | contig 13634 bp, 19 predicted proteins | sample MGYA00511015_ERZ780228 | MGnify/ENA primary metagenome ERZ780228 (study PRJEB29588, sample SAMEA2161897) | human gut metagenome | biome: human gut; feature: human-associated habitat; material: faeces | place: Denmark | collected 2008/2010 ...
CCGCCACCGTGTACGTTAACGATTACATCGAACTTGTCAGCTGTCTCTGTGAGAGCTAATGGCTGCTTTACAACAACCTTAAGTGTCTCAAGACCGAAATACTCATCAAGTGATCTCTTATTTATTGTGATATTACCTGTACCTGGTACTAAATATACTCTGGCGATAGATTTTTTTCTTCTGCCTGTTCCGTAAAATTTTGCGCTAGCCATGATACTTTCTTCCTCCGATCCTCATTAAAATGTTAAAACTTCTGGTTTCTGTGCTGCCTGCTCATGCTCTGGGCCTGCATATACATGAAGCTTTGTGTACATCTGTCTTCCTAAAGGTCCCTTTGGAAGCATACCCTTAACAGCAAGTTCAATAACTCTTTCTGGATGCTTTTCCATCATCTCCTTAAGAGTTGTTTCTTTCATACCACCTACATAATCTGAGTGATTGTAGTAAATCTTCTGATCTAACTTCTTACCTGTAACCTTAATCTTTTCAGCGTTGATTACGATAACGTTGTCACCACAGTCAAGGAATGGTGTATAAGTAGGCTTATTCTTACCTCTTAATACAGCAGCAACCTGTGATGCTAAACGACCTAATGTATAATCTGCAGCATCTACAACATACCATTTTCTTTCGATGTTAGATGCACTAGCCATATAAGTACTCATTAGTTTTCCTCCTAAATATTGCTTAAATGCATAATTAATTGTTCTAATTAAATAAATGTTAATATATATTAAATGCTTCTCCGGGGCATATGGTGAAACACCTAATTCTGATTAACTTATGTCAAGGCGCACTTGTTACGCCACATTAAAGAATTATATAACACACAGCCTTGTGTGTCAATCAGAAAATGTATTTTTACCATATAATTTTCAGGAAATTATCCACAAAGATTTTATTCTGCAATATATTTATCAACAGCCTAAGTTAAAAATATTAACTATGTATTAGATTATCACAATTACAAATATCAAGAATTACAGATACTCTATTCTCATAAGCGTAAGTCCCTGCGGTGGTGCTGTCTGGCCTGCCTGTGTCCTGTCCTTTGCATCAAGCATTTCCTTTACATACTCTGGATTAAATTTCCCTTTTCCTACCTGTATAAGCGTTCCTGCTATTATTCTTACCATATTATATAAGAAGCCATTACCTGTAACAGTTATTAATATTTCATCACCTTTTCTATCTACATCAAGCGAATATATTGTCCTTACGGTTGTTTCTGTCTGTGTACGCACACAACAGAAGCTTTTAAAATCGTGTTCTCCTACAAGATACGCTGCCGCCTCCTGCATTTTAGAAATATCAATATTCCCTGGTACATTCCATGTATAGTTACGTTTCTTAGGAAGTCCAAACTCCGTATTTAATATACTGTAGCAGTATGTCTTTCTTGTATCACAGTGTCTTGGATGAAAATCAGATTCTACCTCATCTGACTGCTGTATTATTATATCTTCAGGAAGGTACCTGTTAAGTGCATATGTGAACTTGTCTGCTGGTATGCTTGAAGCAGTATCAAATACAGCGACATTTCCTAATGCGTGAACTCCTGCATCGGTTCTGCTTGCACCTGTTACATGGACATTTTCACCTGTAAGCGCGTATATAGCTTCATCGAGCTTTTTCTCAATTGTCGGTGCGTTAGGCTGTATCTGCCAGCCCGAATAATTCGTACCATCATATGCGACCCTTAATCTTATTCTTTTCATTCACTCCTCCTTAATTTTTTTCACACTTATTATTAATCGATACATACACTTCCTATTAATATCTTCATATACTTGTCATTAATCTTTCCGCGTACTTCTCTCTAATCTCTTTACATACTTGTCATTAATCTTTCTACACACTTCTCTCTAATCTCTTTACATACTTGTCATTAATCTTTCTGCACACTTCTCTCTAATTCCTCACTTCTTAACATAAAAGGGACTGCCGCCTCAGACATAATCTATATAATACGCAGGTTAATACAACATTTTCTGACTTCCTACTATATAAATAATGCTTCGTGCTACAGCCCCTTTTAGCGACTTACTATGCAGCTATAATCTTGACAATGATAATAACTCCAAGGTACAGAACCATACTGATATAGGCAATTCTGTCTCTCTTTTCATATTTTAAAGGCTTCATCTTCGTCCTGCCCTCTGAACCGTGATAACATCTTGCTTCCATAGCCATTGCAAGCTCATTGGCTCTTCTGAAGGCTGACACAAATAACGGAACAAGTATTGGAACCATTGCTTTGGCTCTCTTTATAAGACTTCCATTCTCAAAATCCGCACCTCTTGCCATCTGTGCTTTCATAATCTTATCAGTTTCTTCTATAAGTATTGGTATGAATCTTAATGCTATCGACATCATCATCGCTATCTCGTGAACTGGTACCTTGATAACTTTAAGAAATCCAAGCCCCTTCTCAAGACCGTCTGTTAAGTTATTAGGCGTTGTAGTAAGTGTCATCAATGATGTGCCTACAATAAGATATATAAGCCTTACAACCATAAATATAGCCATTTTAAGACCCTGATAAGTTATTGTCAGCTTCCATATCTGTATAAGCACGTCTCCCGGTGTCAGAAACAGGTTAAACACCGCACTTATAATAATCAGTATTACTATTGATTTAAGTCCTCTAACCATAAATTTGAGAGGAATTCTGGACATTTTAATAACTACCGCCAATGCTACCGTGACAACAGCATATATCCATATATTCATTCCCATAAACAACGAAATTATAAAGATAAGAGTACCCATAAGCTTAACTCTTGGGTCTAATCTGTGAATGACAGAATCAGCTTTATAATATTGTCCAATTGTTATATCTCTAATCATACAATCTCCATTCCTGCCTGTTAATATTACCGCTACGCCTTTGCATTATGCTTAAAATGTGACAGAATACTTTCTTTTGCTTCCGCAATTGTTATTGCATCTGGATTTACATTTATTCCAGCCCTTATAAGGTCATTCATTATATAAGTAACCTGTGGTGCTGCAAGTCCTATCTGCTCTAACTGTCTGTAATGTCTGAATACATTTTGTGGTGTATCATCATATTTTAATACGCCATCATCCATAACCATAATTCTGTCAACATATTTGGCTACATCTTCCATACTGTGAGATACCAGGATTACAGTAATTCCAGTTTCTTCCCTTAAGTATTTAAGGCAGTCTAAAATGTCATCCCTTCCCTTAGGGTCAAGTCCTGCTGTTGGTTCGTCTAATATAAGAACCTCCGGCTTCATAGCAAGCACGCCGGCTATTGCAACTCTCCTCTTCTGTCCGCCTGACAAATCAAATGGCGACTGATAATAAAGGTTCTCATCAAGCCCAACAAGTCTTAAGCTCTCAAAGGCTCTAAGCTCGTATTCCTGTCTTGATAAACCTAAATTCTTAGGTCCAAAGCACACATCTTTAAATATGTCTGTTTCAAAAAGCTGGTGTTCCGGATACTGGAATACCAGTCCGACCTTGCTCCTTAATTCTTTCATATTAAATCCAGCATCATATATATCTTGTCCATTAAAATATATATGTCCCTCTGTCGCCTTAAGCAGCCCATTAAGGTGCTGGATAAATGTGGACTTACCAGAACCCGTATGTCCTATAAGACCTACAAATTCTCCGTCATTAATTGCACACGACACATTGTCCAGAGCTCGTCTTTCAAAGCCTGTTCCTGCTTCGTATACATAACTGATTTTATCAACAATTATTGACATTGCACTCTCCATTCTAATGTACATTCTGCCCACTGGCAGTAACATCATTTTTATTTATCCAGTCTTTTTAATTCTTCCACTAATTCTTCATTTCTTATTATGCCATCTTTAATAGGAAGACCTGCCTTTTTTAATTCATAAGCAAGTTCCGTCACTTGTGGCACATCGAGCCTCATACTCTTTAACATCTCAACCTGTGTGAATATCTGCCTTGGAGTTCCGTCCATTACAAGCTTTCCACCATCCATTACATACACATAATCTGCATCTATTACTTCTTCCATATAATGCGTTATAAGTATTATAGTAACATTTTCTTTCCTGTTAAGCTCATGAAGAACATTTAATACTTCTTTTCTTCCAAGAGGGTCAAGCATTGCTGTAGGCTCGTCTAACACGATACATTTAGGCTTCATAGCTACTATGCCTGCTATTGCGACACGTTGTTTCTGTCCACCTGAAAGCTTATTAGGAGAAGCATTACGAAACTGATACATTCCAACCGCCTTAAGGCTTTTTTCTACTCTTTCCCATATTTCTTCTGTTGGAATTCCTATATTCTCTGGTCCAAATCCTACCTCTTCATCTACAAGTGTACCAACTATCTGATTATCCGGATTCTGAAATACCATTCCTGCTGTCTGTCTTATTGAAAGTGTATTGCCGCTGTCTTTAGTATCCATTCCATCGACATACACTGTTCCCTCTGTCGGCATAACAAGGGCATTAAGATGCTTGGCAAATGTTGATTTGCCTGAACCATTATGTCCAAGCACTGCAACAAAATCTCCTGCTTTAATATCTATATTTACATTATCAACTGCTGTAGTTATCCCCTCAACATTACCCTCTTCATCTCGTCTTATATATTCAAATGTCAAATTCTTCGCTTCTACTATTCCCATAACAGTCTCCTGTTCCAGTATTCCAGACATTTCCGGACATACTTGCTGATATTATATCTTCACAGTTAATTTCCCTGTAATGATACATTTTTATTCTTTCTTTCAAATAATTGCATATTACTATATAACTTTATAAAAATCAATTTTATATACTAAATTCATTGAAATAACGTGAAAAAATACAAAACTTTCTAATATGTAATTCAACCTTAAAAAAGCGGATATGAGTTACCCCATATCCGCTAATAATACGCAATGATGTAATTATACTAATTCAAGAAGAACTTCCATTGCTGCATCACCTTTTCTTAAGCCAATCTTAACGATTCTTGTGTAGCCACCCTTACGGTCAGCATACTTAGGTGCGATTTCGTCAAATAACTTATTAGTAAGGTCAACAGTCTTAGTATTCTTCTTCTTTCCAGCAGCATCAGCAGGAACTTCTGTTACCTTGTAAAGAACCTTATCCATCTGCTTTCTAGCGTGAAGCTTTGAAGGGAGATCCTTCTTGATTTCCTTCTCTACTGTTTCATATACAGTAACCTTCTTGCCATCAACAACTTCCTTAACTCTCTTGCCATCAGCATCCTTCTTTGCAACCTTAGCAGATACTGTAACTGTTTCGTAGTTGTCCTTTTCCTTAACTGCAAGTGTAATAAGCTTTTCAGCCTGCTTACGAACTTCCTTAGCTCTTGCTTCTGTTGTAACAATCTTACCATTCTCGATTAAAGCTGTTACCTGGCTTCTTAATAAAGCCTTTCTCTGGCTTGATGTTCTACCAAGCTTTCTATACTTTGCCATTGATTTAACCTCCATTTGTAACGTCTATACACGCGCATATGGTCTTACTGTATAGATGTTTTTTCTACAAACTCTAATATTACGCTTTAATTTTTAGTCTTCACTAGATCTAAGATGTAAATTTAACTGCTTAAGCTTTAAAAGCACCTCATCTAAAGACTTCTTACCAAGGTTTCTAACCTTAATCATATCATCTGGTGTCTTATTGCAGAGTTCTTCAACAGTGTTGATACCTGCTCTTCTAAGACAGTTAGATGAACGAACTGATAATTCAAGGTCTTCAATACTCATTGAAAGAACCTTAGTTGACTCATCAACCTGCTGTTCAACCATAATCTCTGCGTTAGCAGCATTCTCTGAAAGGTTAATGAAGCCCTTAAGATGCTCACTAAGAACCTTAGCTGCAAGGCTTAATGCCTCATCTGGAGCTATTGTTCCATTAGTAAATATATCAAGTGTAAGCTTGTCAAAATCTGTATCCTGACCTACTCGTGTATTCTGAACAGCCATATTAACTCTCTCTACTGGTGTGTAGATTGAATCTACAGCGATAACGCCAACTGGCTGGTCTTCTTTTTTATTTCTTTCTGAACTTACATAACCACGTCCGTTAGTGATTGTAAGTTCCATAATTAACTTGCTGTCTGCACCATTAAGATGTGCAATAACAAGATCTGGGTTAATAATCTCTATATCAGGGTCTACCTGAATATCAGATGCTCTAACTACACCCTCGCCTACGAACTCAATATGAGCTTCCTTAGGCTCAACGGAATTACCATTGTTCTTGATTGATAACTGCTTGATGTTCATCACTATCTCAGTAACATCTTCCTTAACACCAGGAATTGAGCTGAATTCATGAAGAACGCCCTCAATCTTGATACTGCTTACTGCTGTACCAACTAATGAAGAAAGCATAATTCTTCTTAAAGAATTACCAAGAGTAAGTCCATAACCTCTTTCGAGCGGTTCAACGACAAATCTACCATACTTTCCATCTTCTGACTGCTCAGTCATCTCAATCTTTGGCATCTTGAAATTAAAATCTGCATCAACCATGTATAGCCCCTCCTTTTATGGGTTTTAATAAGTTTATTCCTTCTATCCATAAGACAACAGAACGCATATATAGCATTCTGTTGTCTTATATAAACGTATCTGTCCACAAGCAACCTGCAAACTGAAACGTCTAAACATTTAATTAATGGATTACTTAGAATATAACTCGACGATAAGCATCTCGTTTACAGGAACGTCAATAGCTTCTCTTGTAGGTAATGACTTAACAGTACCCTTAAGTGCTTCCTTGTCAGACTCTAACCACTCTGGAACTAATCTTCCGTTAGTAGCTTCAAGTACTTCCTTGTATCTAGCACAAGACTTTGACTTTTCTCTGATTTCAATAACATCTCCAGCCTTAACTAAGTATGAAGGGATGTTTACACACTTGCCATTAACAAGTACATGCTTGTGGTCTACGATCTGTCTTGCTTCTTTTCTTGTTCTAGCAAAACCTAATCTGAAGATAACATTATCAAGTCTGAGTTCAAGAGTAATCATAAGGTTCTCACCAGTCATACCCTTCTGCTTCTCAGCCTTCTTATAATAATTTCTGAAAGGCTTCTCTAATACGCCATAGATGAACTTAGCCTTCTGCTTTTCGCGAAGCTGTAATCCGTATTCGCTGATCTTTCTTCCAGCATTCTTAGCCTTTCTTCTAGACTTCTTATCTATTCCTAAATATAAAGGATCTAAATCAAGAGATCTACATCTCTTGAGCACAGGTGTTCTATTAACTGCCATTGTAATCTTACCTCCCTAAATTAAACTCTTCTACGCTTTGGTGGACGACAACCGTTATGTGGAACTGGTGTAACATCCTTAATACTTGTAACTTCGAGACCACAAGCTGAAAGGGCACGAATAGCTGCCTCTCTACCTGAACCTGGTCCCTTAACCATAACGTCTACAGACTTTAATCCGTGAACTAAAGCAGCCTTTGTTGCTGTCTCTGCTGCCATCTGTGCTGCATATGGAGTAGACTTCTTAGATCCTCTGAATCCGAGTCCACCTGCTGATGCCCAAGATAAAGCATTACCTTCTGCATCTGTTAAAGTAACGATTGTATTATTGAAAGATGACTGAATATGTGCCTGTCCTCTTTCAACGTTCTTCTTAACACGCTTCTTTGTCACTTTTTTTGTAACTTTCTGAGCCATGATAAATAACCTCCTGTGAGTTTAACAATTTAACAATTATTATTTCTTCTTATTAGCTACTGTCTTCTTAGGTCCCTTGCAAGTTCTTGCATTAGTCTTAGTCTTCTGACCTCTAACTGGAAGACCCTTTCTATGACGAATTCCTCTATAACATCCGATTTCCTTTAATCTCTTGATGTTCATGGCAACTTCTCTTCTTAAGTCACCTTCTACTAAATGCTCTGGATCTGCATCTATAACTTTAGCGATCTTTGCAACTTCTTCATCTGTTAAATCCTTAACACGAGTATCTGGATTAACACCAGCCTCTGCAAGAATCTTAGTTGCTCTAACTCGTCCAATACCATAAACATAAGTAAGTCCGATTTCGATACGTTTTTCTCTTGGTAAGTCTACACCTGAAATACGAGCCATGTGTTCTTTAACCTCCGTTAATCAAATATATATGTTATTAATAAATTACCGTGTAGTGATTATACATACGCAGCCCGTCAGTTGCCTGCCGTCTGAAATGTGTGCGTTGCCATAACAACTACTATATAAAATAGCAATGTCCACCTTACAACTTAGCCGGGTGGTTCATCGCTGCAGCCGCAAAACTACATTGTCTGTCTATCATAGTGATTAATAGAACAAACATCAATGTTATGACATCAACTAGTGATATCGATATCATAACGCACAAACATGAGAAGTATCAGCTACTTCTCTCCATAAGGATTAACCCTGTCTCTGCTTGTGCTTAGGGTTCTCACAAATAATCATGATTCTACCCTTTCTCTTAATGACTTTGCATTTTTCACAAATTGGTTTAACTGATGATCTAACCTTCACTGCAAAAGCCTCCTTTCAGACAAGTTCGTTGACTATTATAGCATAGTCATATTTTTAAATGCAAGTTAAAATTGCAATTTAAAACAAAAAAATTTGCACAAAAATATTATATATTTTTAGATGTTTTTTGAAATAATTACTTATCTCTCCAGATAATTCTTCCCTTAGTAAGGTCATATGGAGAAAGCTCTATTGTTACCTTATCGCCTGGAAGAATTCTGATAAAGTTCATTCTTAACTTTCCACTGATAGTTGCAAGTATCTGATGTCCATTCTCAAGTTCAACCTTAAAAAATGCATTAGGTAACTTCTCAACAACTTTTCCTTCGATTTCTATTACATCTGCCTTTGACATATTTGCCTCCTTATTATTAAATCTCTGTTTGCTTTACCGGTTATTATACTTCTTAATTGCAAGTTTAATATCTTCATTGGTCAGCTTAATATTACGACTTATCTTGTCTTTTATTGTATCGTCACATATTTTGATAAGCTGAATATGTTTTAACTTTTTCTTTTTAGGCTCATCAACCTGCCTGAGCCTGCCATCAGTTACATATACATATTCATTATCAACACCTGTAATAACATATGTTAATCCCTTATCGTGTCCTGCTAATGATGTAGCAAAATATCCTATATAATTATTCAAATCCTGCCCTCCATTATCAGTTATTCTACTAATGATAGTATTTCTGGTCCAGCTTTCGTTACAAGCACAGTATTCTCATAATGTGCTGATAATGAATGGTCAAATGTTGATGCTGTCCAGTTATCATCTAACCATCTGACTTTATAATCGCCTGCTGATACCATAGGTTCAATCGCAAGTGTCATCCCCTCATAAAGCCTGATACCTCTTCTGTCCTGTCTGAAATTAGGTATCTCTGGTTCTTCGTGAAGTTCTGTTCCTATTCCGTGACCTACAAGATCTCTGATAACTCCATATCCAAACGACTCATTATATTGTGCAATTGCATTGGAGATTTCATATAAGTGGCATCCTTCTTTGGCATATTTAATACCCTCGAAGAAACTTTGTCTTGTCACTTCTATCAATTTAGCCGCTTCATCGCTTATCTTTCCAATACCGTAAGTTCTTGCGGCATCAGAATGATAACCCTTGTGTATCACTCCTGCATCAAGGCTTACTATGTCACCTTCTTTTAGTACACGCTTCTTTGATGGAATTCCGTGTACTATCTCGTCATTAACTGATACACATATTGCGGCTGGATACCCCTGATATCCCTTAAATGAAGGAATACATCCGTAGCTTTTTATCATTTCCTCACCAATCTTATTAATATGATAAGTTGTAACACCCGGTTTACATTCCTTTTCAAGTTCATTAAGGACTGTTCCAAGTATCTTGCCAGCTTCTCTCATTAATTCGATTTCGCGTTGTGATTTAACTGTTACAGACATATTCAGCCTACTTTCCTAAAACATCAACAATTGCATTAAATACATTTTCCATTGACTGTGTACCATCAACCTCAGCTAATACACCCTTCTTTGAATAGTAATCAATCAATGGCTGTGTCTGCTCATGATATACAGATAACCTGTTCTTAACTGTTTCTGGCTTATCATCATCTCTTAATATAAGCTTTTCACCACAAGCATCACATATGCCTTCAACCTTAGTAGGATTGAACTCGATATGGTATGTTGCACCACAACCAACGCAAGCTCTTCTTCCTGACATTCTATTGATAATATTTTCGTCTGGAACTTCTACGTTAATAGCGTAGTCTACTGTTTCATTATTAGCAGCAAGTGCCTTATCAAGTGCTTCTGCCTGAGGTATTGTTCTTGGGAAACCATCTAATACATATCCATTAGCACAGTCAGCTTCCTTAAATCTATCCATTATAAGGTCTACAACTAATTCGTCTGGTACAAGCTCACCCTTGTCCATATATGTCTTAGCTTTCTTGCCAAGTTCTGTATTATTCTTGATATTTGCTCTGAAAATATCTCCTGTTGAAATATGAGGAATTGAGTATTTTTCAGCTATTTTCTTTGCCTGTGTTCCCTTACCAGCTCCAGGAGCTCCTAACATAATAATCTTCATATGTTTACCTCATTTCTTTTTTATATACAAAGGACTCGCCCAACATTACTGTCAGGCAAGTCATCTAATACTTATAAGCTATTCGCTTAAGAATCCTTTATAATAACGATTAACCATCTGCGATTCAATCTGCTTTAATGTTTCAAGTACAACACCAACGATGATGATTACTGATGTTCCACCAAATGAAACGCTTGCATTAAAGAACCCTGTACACATAATAGGTATTAATGCGATGATGAGTAATCCAACTGCACCTACGAATACGATGTAGTTTAATATATTATTAAGATAATCACTAGTAGACTTACCAGGTGTTATACCAGGGATAACTCCACCAGCTTTCTTTAAGTTATCAGCTACTTCAATTGGATTAAATGTAATTGATGTATAGAAGTATGCAAATATTATAAGCAATACAATATACAATATTAACCCGATAGAATACTTAGGTGCTGATATTCTGCACCAGTATGAAGAGCTTAAATATCTGGTCCATTCGTATGACTTTCCAAATAACTGTGCAATAATTACAGGGAACTGCATAAGTGATGATGCGAAAATAACAGGCATTACACCTGCAGTATTAACCTTTAAAGGTATATTAGTTGACTGTCCGCCAAATGTCTTTCTGCCACTAACCTTCTGTGAATACTGAACAGGAATTCTTCTCTCTCCATCCTGTAAGAAGCATACTAAAACTACCATTACAACAAGAATTGCAATAATAATTGCAGCTGCTAATACACCCTTTGCAATAGTTCTAGGTGCAACAAATGTGCTATACAATGTAGCAAAATCACTTGGCATACCAGAAATAATGTTAATTAAAAGTACAATTGATATACCATTACCAACACCATTTTCAGTAATTCTTTCACCAAGCCACATAAGCATTGCAGAACCTGCTGTAAGTGCTGCAACAACTACGATTATGCTTACAATATAATGTAATGTACTAAAGCCCTGATATCCCTTGATAAGTCCAGATCTACCAAAACCTACAGCCATAGCTATACTCTCTATAAGAGCAAGAGCAATTGTTACATATCTTGTAATTGCTGCAATCTTCTTTCTACCATCTTCACCTTCTTTTTGCATTTCCTCTAACTTAGGAATTGCAATAGCAAGAAGCTGCATAATAATAGATGAAGTAATATATGGCGTTATGCTTAACGCAAAGAGGGACATTCTTTCGAATGAACCTCCTGTAAATGCGCTAAGATAGCTCAAATCACCAGTATTAATTCCACTAAGTAAGCTACTGAAATACTCTGTATCTACTCCTGGAATAGGAAGCAAACTTCCTACTCTAACAATAACAAGAATCATAAGAGTATATAAAATCTTTTTTCTTATGTCTTTGTTCTTAAAAGCGCCTACAAGTGTCTTTAACATATTAGATCACCTCGCAAGAACCACCAAGAGCTTCGATCTTTTCCTTTGCAGAAGCACTGAAAGCGTTAGCCTTAACGTTGAGTTTCTTTGTGAGTTCACCGTTAGCAAGAATCTTGATACCATCCTTAGGATTCTTAACGATACCTGATTCAATTAATGTATCAACTGTAACTTCTGCACCATTATCAAATCTTTCTAATGTGCTGATGTTAATAGCAACAAATTCCTTACGGTTTCTGTTAGTGAAACCTCTCTTAGGAATTCTTCTATATAATGGCATCTGGCCACCTTCGAAACCTGGTCTTGGTGCTCCTGAACGAGCTTTCTGTCCCTTATGACCCTTACCAGCAGTCTTGCCGTTACCTGAGCCATGTCCACGACCTCTTCTGAAATTATCACTCATTACTGAGCCCTCTGCTGGGCTTAAATTAGATAAATCCATCTTTGCACCTCCTTATCCGATTTATTAATTAAATTTCTTCTACCTTTAACATATAACCAATCTGCTGAATCTGTCCTCTTGTTGCAGCATTGTCTGGAAGTTCTACTGTCTTATGCATCTTTGTAAGACCCATAGCTTCAACAGTTCTTCTATGCTTTGGAACAGCACTGATTGGAGACTTAACTAAAGTTATTCTTAACTTCTTATCAGCCATTTTAACCTCCATCTGTCAATAACGACTATATCAATGTTTATTTGTTAATTAGCCAAGGATCTCGCTAACAGACTTTCCACGAAGTCTTGCAACTTCTTCTGGAGTCTTCATAGACTTAAGACCTTCTATTGTTGCTAATACAGCATTCTGCTTGTTATTAGAACCAAGTGACTTTGTACGGATATTCTTAATACCTGCAAGTTCAAGTACTGAACGAGCTGGACCACCTGCGATGATACCAGTACCTTCTGGAGCCTTCTTAAGAAGAACTGTTGCTCCTCCGAACTTTCCGATGAAGTCATGTGGAACTGATGAATTCTCGTCCATAGGAACTTCTACTAAATGCTTAATGGCATCTTCTTTTCCCTTACGGATAGCTTCAGGAATTTCAGTTGCTTTTCCTAAACCTGCACCAACATGACCATTGCCGTCGCCAACAACAACCAAAGCTGTAAAACGCATGTTACGTCCGCCCTTTACAACCTTTGTTACACGCTTGATTGATACTACATTATCTCTTAATTCTAAATTGCTAGCATCAATTATTGTACGTTTCATACTGTTTGTTTCTCCCTTCCGCTTAGAATTCAAGGCCAGCTTCTCTTGCTGCCTCTGCTAATGCCTTTACTTTACCTTCATATACAAATCCGCCTCTATCATAAACGACAGTTGTAATACCTTTTTCTAATGCCTTCTTAGCAACTACTGTACCAACTACTGTAGCAGCTTCAACGTTATTAGTCTTTTCAAGTTCTGCCTTTACGTCCTTATCAAGTGTTGAAGCAGAAACAAGTGTCTTACCAACTGTGTCGTCAATAATCTGAGCGTACATATGATTATTGCTTCTAAATACAGCTAAACGTGGTCTTTCTGCTGTACCGCTGAAACGATTACGTAATTTTCTATGTTTATTTTCACGAACTACTGTTCTTGACTTCTTACTAACCATTTTGTATTCACTCCTTTAATTATTTCTTACCAGTCTTACCAACCTT
>ERZ780228.1600-NODE-1600-length-13588-cov-4.796276_pt1 | contig 13588 bp, 9 predicted proteins | sample MGYA00511015_ERZ780228 | MGnify/ENA primary metagenome ERZ780228 (study PRJEB29588, sample SAMEA2161897) | human gut metagenome | biome: human gut; feature: human-associated habitat; material: faeces | place: Denmark | collected 2008/2010 ...
CTGGCGGTATCTAACTGATTAACATTTCAACAAAGAAGCTGTGGTTGGAGCCTCCCAAAAACCGTCTTTGCGGTAGTAACGCCTCACCAATCCACAGCACCCTGAAACTATTGTAGCATTCCGCTGGAGAGCGGTCTATAAATACTACTATTTTATTATACGAGTAACATCTATGAAAAAGAAACTGATCGCACTTCTTGCCGCCGTGGCAATGGTATTTTCCCTTGCCGCCTGCGGCTCCACCCCGGATTCGGTGGGCACCATCGGCACGGTGGACATCACCTCGGGCCTGTATCTGCTGGCCCAGTACGACGCTTACCAGAAGGCCGCTGATCTGGCCACCTCGGAGCAGGATGCCACCGATGTGAAGGCCTTCCTGAAGCAGACCATCACCGTGGATGCCGACAGCGGCGAGACCGCCACTGTCAGCGACTATGTGAGCCAGAAAACCATGGAGAACCTTGAGACCTACGCCGCCATCGAGACCCGCTTTGAGGAGCTGGGCGGCCAGCTGACCGCAGAAGAGGAAGCACAGGCCGACAGCTACGCCTCCCAGCTGATGGAGCAGTACGGCGACACCTACAAGGCCAACGGCATCGGCCTGAACACCGTCCAGCGGTTTGAGCGCATCCTCATCAAGAGCAGCGACCTGCTGGAGCTGGTCTACGGCGTGGACGGCGAGACCCCGGTGTCGGATGCCGACCTGACCAGCCATCTGGAGAACAACATGTATGAGCTGGCCTATTACACCATCCCGCTCTACAACACCAGCACCTATGCCTCTGCCGATGAGGACCAGACCAGCGAGATGTTGGATTTGGTACAGGATGCCGTGGATCAGACCAATGCCTACGCTGCTTCCTTGACCGGCCTGAGCGATTCCGATTTCAGCAGCGCCCTGCTGGGCTACTTCTCCAGCGTGGTCACCTCCGCCCTGCCGGAGGTCTACGCCGTGCTGGGCTCCACCTATTCCTCCGATTCCACTGCACCTTCTCTGGAGCTCATCGGGGACAGCACCGTGACTTCTGCCTTTACCGCAGAGGGTGCCGCCGACACCATCCGGGGCCTGTCCATCGGGCAGGCAGCGGCTGTGAAGTACAACAGCTACGCCCTGATGGCCGCCCTGCGGCTCGACCCGCTGAGCCTGAAGGCGCTGGATGACCTGCGCGGACAGGTGCTCAACGATATGAAGGGGGAGGAGCTCTCCGAGGCGCTGACCGCCTACGGTGCTTCTCTGGAGCACAACCTGAGCAGCTCCGCCATGAACAGGATGCCCGCTTCCAAGATCGTGAACAGCAGCACCAACTAAGTTTTTATTGATATGCAAAAAGGCTGTTGCCCAAACTCCTTCCGTCATCGCTGACGCGATGCCGCCTCCCTCTGAGAGGGAGGCTTTCACCGTTCACCGTTACGCCAAGGCTCCCTCCGAGAGGGAGCTGGCACGGCAAAGCCGTGACTGAGGGAGTTACAGGGTAACAGCCTTCTTTTTTTATTCTACGGTCTTCTCAAACGCCGCTTCCAGCGCCTGGTTCACAGCACGCACAGCGGCGGGGTCGGGCTTGATGGCGGCGCGGTCGTAGGTAAACAGGCCGTTCACCTCGTCCTCCACATCGCTCACCTGGGTGTACACCAGGGCCGAAAGCCCCTTTTTCAGCTGGGGGAGCACCGTTTCCAATTGCAGCTTTTTCCAGCGGGCGGTCAGCTCGGCCCGGCTCTTTGCCGTGCCGTAGCCGTACGCCCTGCGGGGCGGCTCATGGCCGGGCATGGGCCAGGCAATGCCGCCGTATTCGCTCAGGGCCACCACCCGGCTCCGGGGCCTGACCCGGAGCGGGTAGAAATAGTTGTGCAGGGAATCCACATCTCCCCCGCCCTGATCGTACCAGCCGCTGGCCTCGTCCACAAGACGGGTATCGTCCAGCGTGCGGATGGTCTGCACTGCCCCGGCGGCATCGTACTGTCCCCAGCCCTCGTTGAAGGGCACCCAGCAGCCCACGCAGGGGTGGCAGCGCAGCGCCTGTACCGTATCTTCCAGCTCCCGGCGGTATTCTTCCCGGCTGCTTTCGCTGCTCCGGCTCAGCAGTCCCCACAGGGGCGCTTTGTCCGGCAGACGGCGCATAAGCGGCTGCAAAACATTGGTCAGGTAGGTGACGAACCACAGGTTATACTTGCTGCCGCCGTTGACCATATCCTGCCAGACCACAAGTCCCAGCTTGTCGCAGTGGTAGTACCAGCGCTGCGGCTCTATCTTTGCGTGCTTGCGCAGCAGGTTGTAGCCCAGCGCCTTTACCTCGCTCAGCTCCCGCTCCACCGCCGCATCCGAGGGCGGGGTGTACAGTCCCTCCGGCCAGTAGCCCTGATCCAGCAGGCCGTTGAGCAGAATGGGCTTATCGTTCAGACAGAAGCGCAGCACGCCCCTTGCGTCCGGTGCGCAGCTCCACTTGCGCAGGGCAAAGTAGCTGTGCACAGTGTCGAACTGCTCTTCCTCTCCCTGCGTAGTGCCCACGGTCAGGTCGTACAAAAAGGGCGTGTCCGGGCTCCATGGGAAGAAATACTCGTCCGCAATATGCAGCGTCACCGTGCCGTCTTGGCCGGCCTCATCGCTGCCCCAGTCCTCGGCAATGGTCACGCCCCCGGCGCGCACTACAGCCCACAGGTTCGCCGCGCCGCCGGGTGCAGAGGTATGGGCTTTCACGGTCACGGTGCAGGCATCATAGTCCGGCGTAACGGTGAGAGACTGGATGTAATTTTCCGGCACGCGCTCCAGCCAGACCGTCTGCCAGATGCCGCTCTGGGCGGGGTAGAACATCCCACCGGGCTGCAAGGTCTGCTTGCCCCGCGCCTGTGTGCCGTGGCCGGTGGGGTCCTGCACCGCCACCCACAGGCTGTTGCGGCCCGTATCGTTGAGCTGGGCGGTGACATCCAGTGTGAAGGGCCAGTAGCCGCCCCGATGACCGCCCACCAGATGGCCGTTCACCTGCACCGCACAGGCATAGTCCACCGCGCCGAAGTGCAGCAGTACCCGGCCCCCTTCTCCCGGAGGAGGAGCAAAGGTGCAGTGGTAGTGCAGCCACTGGCCGGGCTGCAGGGTGCGGCCCACGCCGGAGGCCTTTGCCTCCGGCGAGTAGGGCACCAGAATGCTGCCGTCCCACGCAGCGGGGTATTCAGCTGTCTGGGTAATGGCGTACTTCCACAGGCCGTTCAGGTTCTCATAGCTGTCCCGGCGCATGGCCGGGCGAGGATATTCCGGAAGTGGGTGCATGGTTTCACCGCCTTTGATTTGTTGGTTTCATTCTAGCACAGGGCGAGTGGCTTGTATAGACTGAGCAGCAACGATTTGGAATTGCCGCCGCGTTCGCTTTGGCTATAATAGCGGAAAAAATATTTTTATATCTGCAGATCAGAAAAGCCTGCGGGCTTTTCTGATCTGCTTTTTCACGGGAAGGGTCGCGGCGGTAAGCAGCAGATAACACAAGCGTTAAACACGCAAACCCGCTCCCCTGCGGGGAGCTGCCGCCGTAGCGGCTGAGGGGCTTCAAAATCGGCGGAACACAAAAAATCCTCTAGCGCAGCGACTTGGATTTTTTGTACGGAGCCTTTCTGCTTTGGGGTCTAAAAGGGGCGAGCAGCCCCTTTTTCATGGATCCAGCGCGTTGAAATCGCTGGTTGTTTTCTGGTTCTCTTTTGCAACCAAAAGAGAACGTTTCCGGCAGAAATCCTTTTTGCAAAAGGCACAAAACTTCAAGCACGCGAAAATGCTCTGCACCCAAAACATTTTTTACATACAAAAAGGCTGCTGCACCAAATGGCGCAGCAGCCCTTGCTTTTGCAATGATAAAACAGAAAACCAGAAGTCAGAGCTTACTCTTCGCCCTCATCCTCGTCATCCTCTTCGTCATCATCGTCCTCTTTCGGCTTATAGAAGATGCCGCTCAGGAAGATGCTGATGAAGTACAGCAGCACCATGGGGCCGGCCACCATGCACTGAGACACGATATCCGGCGGGGTAACAACAGCTGCGATGAAGAAGATGATCACGATGGCAATGCCGCGCACCTGCTTGAGCAGCTGCGGGTTGATAATGCCCATCTTGGACAGGATGATGGTGATCAGAGGCATCTCAAACACGCAGCCAAAAATGATGAACATGGTCAGACAGAGGTTGACATAGCTCTCGATACTGGTGGTGGTCTGGATGTACTCTGCACCCTCGATGCCGGTGCTGAGGAAACGCAGCATGAAGGGCATCATGAGCTTGTAGGCGAACAGCACGCCCACGCAGAACAGGATCAGGCCCAGCAGCATGACCATCTTGAAGAAGAAGCTCTCGCTCTTTTTCAGGCCCGGCTTTGCAAATGCATAAATGTGGTAGAACGCCACCGGAACGGTGACCACCACGCCTGCCAGAATGGAGACGCGGAAATACTGCATCAGCTTTTCCTGCGGGGCAATGGAAACAAACTCGTAATAGTCGCGGCCCATGGCAGTGAGCAGATCGATCAGACGGTCGGCGTATGCCAGCGAGACCACAACACCCACCACGAACACCACCGCGCAGATGATCAGCCTGTTCCGCAGTTCTTTCAGATGGCCGGTCAGCGTCATGCTGCCGTCCTCTGCCATGACTTCGGCTTTCTTTTTGCGCTTTTTGTTTGTAGCCACAATTACTCCTCGTCTTCGTCCTTCTTATCAGCCTTCTTTACAGTCTCCTCGGACTGCTCGGCGTCCTCGTCCTCCATGCCCTTCTTAAAGCCATTGATGGTCTTACCGAACATCTTGCCCAGCTTCGGCAGGTTCTTGGGTCCAAAGATCAGCAGAACGACAACCAGAATGATCAGCAGCTCATTAGTACCAATACGCATAATAAATATCTCCTTTTTCTTGCCGCGCCGCGTGGCGGGCGTATTACAGAATGTATCTGGCAACCGCGGGCGCGGGTGCATCCATAAATAAGTAGGGGCGCTTACACCTTTGCTTCCTCAGCGGGTGCAGCTTCGGCGGCTTCTTCGGCTGCGGCAGGGGCTTCCTGCACAGGCTCAGCCACCGGCTCGGCGGCAGGCTGTGCGGCCTCGGCAGCGGCCTGCTCCGGCTTTTCGGCGGGAGCCTCCACAGTTTCAGCCGGGGCTTCGGCGGGCTGCTCGGGCAGTTCCTCCACAGCATCCTCGGTCAGGTCGGTGACCTCCTCGGTCTCAGCCTGCTTCTTGGCGGCTTCCTCCTTGCTGGTCTTGCCAATGCCGGTAAAGCTCTTGGTCACGTCCCGCATGCTGCTGTCGATATCTTTTTTGATATCAGTCAGGGGGGCAACAGCCTCTTTCAGGGGAGCCTGAATCTCGTTCAGCGGCTCCACCACGTTCTTCTGAATCTCCTCAGAAGCAGCGCCGGTGTATTTCTTCAGCTCGCGGAGCATCTTGCCGATCTTCTTTGCGTAGACAGGCAGCTGGTCCGGGCCGATGAACACAAACGCCACGATGACGATGACGATAAGTTCCCAAAAACCAATTTTCATAAGTAACGTTTCCTTTCCTGTACCAAGGGCATTTCCAAGACCGCCGCACACCACAGCAGTCTGCGCGTTTTTGCCCTTTTTGGCGGGGGTTCGGCGCACTGCGCGCCTTTGTTGCCCTATGTATACCGAAAAGTGGTGTACTGAATGTTAATATATTATTAATATTTTATGAACGAGTGCCTATTCGGCCTGTTTTATTTAACAAAGTGCATTTTCGTCATTCGTTATTACAGTTTGGATAGGATACAACAGCGTCCTCAGGTCTGCACGCCCTCGAACTGGCTATTGTAGAGCTTGGCGTAGAAGCCGCCCTGCGCCAGCAGCTGGTCGTGGTTGCCCTGCTCCACGATGTGGCCGTCCTTCATCACAAGGATGACATCTGCCTCCCGGATAGTGGAAAGGCGGTGTGCCACGATAAAGCTGGTACGCCCCTGCATCATGCGGGCAAAGGCCTTCTGGATGCGCACCTCAGTGCGGGTATCAATGGAGGATGTGGCTTCGTCCAAGATCAACATGGGCGGCAGGCAGAGCATCACGCGGGCGATGCAGAGCAGCTGCTTTTGTCCCTGACTGATATTGCCGCCGTCCTCTGCAATGACAGTGTCGTAGCCATCGGGCAGGCGGCGGATAAAGCTGTGGGCGTGGGCAGCCTTGGCGGCGGCAATCACCTCGTCCATGGTGGCGTCCGGCTTGCCGTAGGCAATGTTCTCCCGCACCGTGCCGGCACGCAGCCAGGTGTCCTGCAGCACCATTCCGAACATCTCACGGAGATTGCTGCGGTTGAAGTTCCGGATATCATGTCCGTCAACCTTGATGCTTCCGCCATTTACATCATAAAAACGCATCAGCAGCTTTACGATCGTCGTTTTTCCTGCACCTGTAGGTCCTACAATGGCGATCTTCTGACCGTCATGCACATCTGCGGAAAAATCATTTACAATGATCTTATCCGGATTATAACCGAATTTCACATGCTCAAACTGTACATTTCCTTCCAGTCCCTCAATGGAATCCGGGTTCTCCGGCTGAAGCTCCTCCTCCGGCTCCTCAAGAAATTCAAATACTCGCTCAGAAGCTGCCGCCGAGGACTGCAGAAGGTTTGTGACCTGAGCGATCTGCTGGATCGGCTGTGTAAAGTTGCGGATATACTGGAAGAAGGACTGGATATCTCCAACCTCGATAGTTCCTTTGATGGCAAAAATTCCTCCGAGAAGTGCCACCATCACATATCCCAGATTTCCCACAAACTGCATGATCGGCATCATCATTCCGGAAAAGAACTGTGACTTCCATGCAGACTCATAAAGCTTCTGGTTGTCATGCTCAAATTCCTTCAGCACATCCTGCTCTTTGTTGAATACTCTTACCACATCATGGCCGCCGAAATTTTCCTCAACCTGACCATTTACTTTTCCCAGATACTCCTGCTGTGCCTGGAAATATTTCTGGGAGTGTTTCATTACTTTATTAATGATAAGCATGGAAACCGGCAGGATCAGCACTGCTGCCAGTGTCATCCACACGTTGATGGAAAGCATCATGATAAATACACCGATCAGTGTTGTTACGGATGTGATCAGCTGTGTCATGCTCTGGTTGATGCTCATCTGCAGGGTATCCACATCATTTGTCACCCTGGAAAGGATCTCACCGTTTGTTCTGCTCTCGAAATAATTCATTGGCAGACGGTTGATCTTCTTTGAAATATCCTTTCGGAGATTGTATGTAACATCATTGGAGATCCCCGTCATGACAAATCCCTGGATCAGGGAAAAGCATGCACTTGCCACATACAGTCCCAAAGTCCACAGAAGGATCATTCCAATCTTACTGAAATCAATACCGCCTGTACCGTTTACCTTGGCAACCAGACCATTGAACAGCTCTGTGGTAGCTTTTCCAAGGATCTTCGGGCCTGCAATATTAAACGCTGTACCTGCAACTGCAAAGATAAACATCAGGATAAAACGGAATTTATATCTGCCCATATAGCCAAAGAGCTTTTTCATGGAGCCTTTGAAGTCCTTGGCCTTCTCTGTTGGCTGCATTCCGTGTCCGCCCATCGGGCCTCTTCTTCTCTGCTGACTCATGCCAATTCCTCCTCTGATAACTGACTCATGGCAATCTGGCGATATACCTCGCAGGATTTCATCAGCTCCTTATGGCTTCCGATCCCTGCCATATGTCCATCGTCCAGTACAAGGATCTTATCTGCATTTAAAATCGTACTGATACGCTGTGCCACGATAATGGTTGTTGCTTCTTTTGTATGTTCTTTCAGCGCTTTTCGAAGTGTGCTGTCTGTTTTGAAATCCAGTGCGGAAAAGCTGTCGTCAAAGATAAAGATCTCCGGATCCTTTGCGATAGCTCTGGCAATGGAAAGCCTCTGCTTCTGTCCACCGGAAACATTGCTTCCTCCCTGTGCGATCGGAGTCTTATATCTCTCCGGCTTGGTGTCGATAAACTCCGTAGCCTGTGCAACCTCTGCTGCTTTTTTCACTGCGTCTTCCGAAATCTCTGTCTTTCCGTAACGGATATTGGAATCAATGGTTCCTGAGAAAAGTACACCCTTCTGCGGAACGTAACCGATCCTGTCACGGACATCCTTCTGTGTCATTTTCCGGACATCCACACCATCCACCTTCACAGATCCTTCTGTTGCATCATAGAAACGCGGGATCAGATTAATCAGTGTACTCTTACCGCTTCCTGTACTTCCGATGATCGCTACTGTCTCACCTTTTTCTGCCTTGAAGGAAATGTCTGTGATAACATTCTCTCCTGCCTCCGGATATGCGAAGCTTACATGATCAAATTCTACAGTACCCTTCACATCCTGGGAAGGCTGTACCGGATTCTCCGGATCCTGGACACTGACTTCTGTCTCAAGCACCTCGTTGATACGGCGTGCAGATACATTTGCTCTCGGCAGCATGATAGACATTGCTGTGATCATCAAAAATGACATGATGATCTGCATTGCATACTGGATAAATGCCATAACATCACCAACCTGCATACTTCCGCTATCTACCGCATAAGAACCGCTGTAGATGGTCAGTACGGAAACTGCGTTCATGATCAGCATCATCACCGGCATCATAAATGTCATACAACGGTTTACAAAGAGGTTTGTCTTCGTCAGAGTGATATTTGCATCCTCAAAACGCTCCTCCTCGTGTTTCTCCCGGCTGAATGCACGGATAACCGGAATACCGGTAAGGATTTCTCTTGTTACCAGGTTCAGCTTATCTACCATGGTCTGCAGGGCTGTAAATTTCGGCATTGCGATCCTGAACAGCATTGCCATAAATGCCATGATCAGTACAATGGCCACCCCAAGGATCCATGTCATGGAGGAATCTCTCTGAAGCACGCGGATCACACCACCGATTCCAAGGATCGGCGCGTAAAGCACGATACGGAACATCATAGCCATTACCTGCTGGATCTGCTGGATATCGTTCGTGCATCGTGTGATCAGGGATGCTGTTGAAAACTTATGGTACTCTCTGCTGGAAAAACCTATGACTTTGTTATAAACCAGTCCACGGAGATCATGTCCCATAGATGCAGCAACTCTGGATGAAAGAAATACCACACATACTGCAGCCATCATGGTGACCAGTGCCATCAGCACCATGCGGATACCTGTTGCTTTCATGTAATCCATCTGTATGGCATCCACATCTTCACCCATGGCTTCATATTCTGCACGAACATAGGAAACACCTGCCTGTGTGATGATGGATTCCTGCATCTTGTCGATCTTTTCTCCGACCTGGTCCTTCATAGCAGCCAAAGCCTCTGCCGGCATCTGAGAAAGAGCCGCCAGTGGATCCGTCCCTTCCGGGATTCCCATTTTTGCAAGAGCTGCCTTTGATTCCTCACTGTCGGACGTCAGAGTAGAAACGATCACCATCGGTTTGCCGAAGATATCGTTGAGTTCTTCTCTGTCTTCTTTGGAGATTTTATCCTTTAATACCAGATCATCTCCCTCTTCCTCATAAAATCCATCCACAGTTTTCGCATCATCCTCTTCCATAAACAGCTTCAGACTGTCCATGGACGTCTTTCTGATCTTCTCAGGAACACTGTCTTCAATACCGTTCTGCTGAATTCCCACATTAATGATATTTGATGTGTAATTCGGCAGAGACAGATCACAGTATGCCTGAAGAAAAAGAAGCGCAATGATGAGTACGATGTAACCTGCAGATCGTTTCAGATATTTCATCAGTTTAATCACGTTTCTGTTCCTTCCTTTCTGTCATTTCATCCGGATGAAGCTTTTCTATGGCTTCCTCCGGCTGGATCTTTTCAATATTTACAAGGATCTGCTCCAGAAATCTCCGAAGCAGGCACTGTTCCGCCTCACTGAAGCCTTCCATCATCACAGCCTCATTTTTATGGATCCGTTCCAGTGCTTTTGCCTTGATTTCCTTTCCCTTTTCTGTCATGTAGATCCTGGTCACACGCTGATCCTTTTCATCCGGTTTCTTATAAAGAAAGCCTGCTTTCTCCAGTCTCTGTATCGATACATTTACCGTAGGCGGCTTGATATGCAGGATCTTTGCAATTTCCCGCTGACTCAGGCCATCCCTTCCGGACACAAGCCCCAGAACCGGGATCTGTCCCGGATAAATCCCAAGCTCCTGCATCTGACCAAAGCATTTCGTCATAAAATGACGGTCTACCTTCATAAACAGAGATAAAAAACTGCTCTGCCTTTCTTTCTCATCTTCCTCCTTACAAAACACGCTGTCACTCCTCTCTCATCCGATCAGACACCTGCTCTTTGTTAATGATATACGAAGCAGTGATCTTCTTTTTTAATTAGTCGGCTAACTATATATAATATACATCTGCACAAAAAATGCAACTGGTTTTTGTGGATTTTACACTTTTTTAAGATTTACAATCGGTTTCTCCCTGTTTTTATCCGCTTTTTTATTTTGTCGGGCTAATTTTTCATTCTACACACCCTTTTTTAATGGACTGATTATGTGCACAAATTTTCTTCTTCTCCGTCACACCCGCTGTCACAGATTGAATTTTCCCATTTTAGCCTGTATAATTTAGGTAATTACTTATGGCAGCCCAGGCTGCTGTCATTGAACAGGAGACACGCTTATGTCAAAATTCAGTAATTATCTCCGCGCTCTGATCAAACAGAGTGAGGAATCCATCACCACTATTGCCAGAAACACCGGCATCGAAAGAACTTCCATTCACAAAGCCCTAAAAGACGAACGGGTTCTTCCCTACAAGGCTCTTCAGTCTCTTGCACGATATTTCGGACTGACCCTGGAAGAACGTCAGGAATTTTTCCGTCTTCATGATATCCGTCTTCAGGGCGAAGAGGCTTACGAAAACCGTCAGGCTGTCTGTACTCTTCTAAATACTCTGGCAGCCGTTGATTTTTCCATGTTTCCCCCTCCGGAGGTGAATACACTTCCTCTCACGGATTCCCTGATCAGCGGCGAATATGCTGTCCATAGTCTTATCCGTTCTGCCCTGATCTATGAAGTCTCCCATCACAGAGATCCTGAAATCCAGATGTATCTTCCGGAAAAGCTTGATCTGACCATGGAATTTATGGAGCTGTGGCTGAACCAGTATCCGTTTTCCGTTGATGAGATTCTTTGTATTTATCATGCAGACAGCATCAGCTCTCCTGATCCGGTCCGCAGAAATTTAAAAAAACTGGAGTCCGTGATTCCCATGTGTCTTGCTTCCCGCGGCAACTATAAGCCTTATTACTTCACGGAACCGTTTTTTGCCTCTGCGATCTCTCCGCTGAGCTACTACATCGTTGCTCCCTCCTGCTTAATCCTGCTTTCCGGGGATCTGAGCACAGCCCGGATCAGCGGTGACCAGGAGCTGATCGGCTACTACCGGGATTTTTTTCAGAAGCAGCTGCCCAAATGCGATCTGCTTACCCGGTGCGGCAACGATATCCTGCATGTTCTCCGGGAATATATCGACGGAACATCCCCTGATTCCCTTCAGATTTTTATGAATCAGCCATGTACCGGCCGTTACATAACTCCCGAGATCATTCAGAAATATCTCAACAGCGATGATATGCCTTATCCTGCCATGTACAGCCTGGTAGAACAACATTTTTCCGTACTCCGTCAGATTTCCCAGAATTACCTCACTATTTTTACAGAAAAAGGTCTGGCTGATCTTGTCTCCAGCTGTGTTCTCCAGGATCTGCCACCGCAGTATGTTCCGCCTCTCGATCCTGAGGATATCCGTCAGATGCTCCTTTCGCTTCATGAAGATATCTCCGACGGAAATATCTCCGGTTTTATTGTGCGTCCCACATACCTGCAGCTTCCCGACTATCTTTCTTTATATGTAGCACCTGCGGAACTGCATATTTATACCACTAATGCCTTTGTTTTTGGCGCCTACTGCTGCAATATCCACATCCAGGAGCCTTCTCTGTGCAGGATATTCACTGAATTTATCAGAACCCTTCCCGGAAGTCACCTGGTCTACAGCCAGGAAGAAACCATGAATCTTCTGGAACAGTATATTGCTCAGCTGCCCTGAATCAAAAAAATATATCCACAAAGGAGGATCACCCTTATGAAAAAGAAATTTCTGGCCTGCACCCTTGCAGTACTCATGTGCCTGCAGCCTGCTTCTGCCGTCCTGGCTGAAGATCCGAAGCCAGGCGATGTCGCTCAGACTTCTGAAAAAGTTTCCATATCTTCTTATAGCGGCCTCTCAGATACTGCTGTATCCGACGACGCTTCATCCACTGACGAAGACAGCTCTGCTGTATCGGATTTCTCTGCATCTGATACTTCCGAAACCATTTCCGATGTTGATTCTGCCGATTCTGATCTTTCAGAAGAAGGCTCTGTCCAGGAGCTTACTGAGGACTTTTCTGACGATGCAGAAGATACCGAGGCCTTAACGCAGGAAGAATCTGCTGACGAAGATTCTGCACAGGAACCGGAATTTGACGACGGAAGTGTTCCCTCTGCCGGTGCCGATGCCAACACTTTCGGTGATTTTCAGTACACAATCTCCGGACTCACTGCAACCATCACAAAATACACCGGAAATGCTGCTTCTGTAACTGTACCGTCCAAGATCGATAATTATACCGTTACCCAGATAGCATCTTCTACATTTAAAGATAATCTTTCCATTACCAGCGTTGTAATCTCCGATACCATTACGGAAATCGGCTCCAACGCTTTTTCCGGATGCTCTGCTCTGAAATCCATAAAGCTTCCTTCCAGGCTGAAAACACTGGGATATGGCTTTATTTCCGGTACCCTGGTCACTACTCTTACGATCCCGGCCGGGCTTACCAAATGTAACTCCTACAATACCTATAATTCCGCTACCTCTTATGGTCCTTTGCATGGCGCGGAAAACCTTACTGAGCTCATCCTTACAAACGGTATGGAAAAGATTCCGGATTATCTTGCCTGGTTCTCCACTTCCGAGACTACTCACCTGACCTCCGTTTCCATCCCGGATTCCGTCACCTCCATCGGTTCCTATTCCTTTGCAAACTGCACGGCTCTGGGTGAACTCAGCTTTCCGGACTCTGTCACTTCCATCGACAGATACGCTTTTTCCGGATGTAAAAAGCTGGCCTCCATCCGATGGTCCGAAGACCTTCAGTCCATTGGCAGTTCTTCCTTTGAAAACTGCACGGCTCTGGAAACGCTTTCTTTTCCAAAGTCCGTCAAGATTATCGACTCCTATGCTTTCAGGGGCTGCAGCTCTGTTTCATCTCTTTCCTTTTCGGACAACCCAAAAGGTGGTTTTCTGACAGATATTAAATATAACGCTTTTGAAAACTGCACAGCCCTGGAAAATATTTCCTTTTCCAAAAATATAAATTCACTGGATTCCTATGCATTCTCCGGATGTTCTTCTCTTGAAAAAGTGATTCTCAGTGATTCTATCACCACGATAGGTTCTTATGCTTTTTCCGGATGCTCTGCCCTGGAATCCATAAAGCTTCCTTCCAAACTGAAAACACTGGGCTATGACTTTATTTCCGGTACCCTGGTCACTACTCTTACGATCCCGGCCGGGCTTACCAAA
>ERZ780228.1603-NODE-1603-length-13564-cov-58.165593_pt1 | contig 13564 bp, 9 predicted proteins | sample MGYA00511015_ERZ780228 | MGnify/ENA primary metagenome ERZ780228 (study PRJEB29588, sample SAMEA2161897) | human gut metagenome | biome: human gut; feature: human-associated habitat; material: faeces | place: Denmark | collected 2008/2010 ...
TCTCTCCACGATGGGACACCTCATAACGGTTCAGCGTCTTGCCGTAATCCTTCTCCGGTTCTACATTCCTGCGGACAACCCCATTGGCCGGCACGCGAATGGCAACCGGATGTTCCGTTTGACGGATGCCCCACTCCAGCATTGCCATATACTCCTCACGACAAGTAGGTGCCAGATAAACCATATTCGGAATATTACCGATGACCGGAATATCAAAAAGACAAAGATGGGTAACATCATTCATACTCGATAAGCTTCCCCAGAAGACAAGAATCAGTGCAGGATTATTGTTGATGCAGAGGTCTTGCGACAGCTGGTCGTAGGCGCGCTGGATAAAGGTGCTGTAGACGCCGAATACCGGCTTTCCACCTCCGGCAGCAATGGCAGAAGCCATGGCAACAGCCTGCTCTTCGGCAATGCCCATATCGATGAACTGGCGACCAGCCTCCTTGCGTCGCTCCGGTGTAAAGCCGAATACCGTGGGTGTGCCTGCGGTGATGCCTACCACAGTCGGGTCTTTCTTCATCTCCTGCAACAGATAATCGGCGGTAAGGTCGGCATAGTCTTCATCCTCTCCAGGCTCACCGGTCAGATTGCCGGTCTCAAGGTCGAACGGAACACTGTAATGGAAACGTTCTTTCTGCTCTTCCGCCAATTTGTATCCCTTACCTTTCAAGGTATTGATATGTACCACAACCGGATGCTTCTTGTCCTTCACTTCACGGAAAGCCTCTATCAATTGCTCCACGTCATTGCCATCCTTCACATAGAGATAATCATATCCCATTGCCTTAAAATAGTTGCAGGGAGCCTGACCCTCCGTTTCGCGCAACTGTTGCAGATTGCGGTATAGCCCGCCATGATTCTCGGCAATGGACATCTGGTTGTCGTTGACAATGACGATGAAGTTCGTGCCCAGTTCGGCACCTACATTCAATCCTTCGAAGGCTTCGCCACCACTTAGCGAGCCATCGCCGATGACGGCAATCACATTACCCGTCTCCCCCTTCAAGTCACGCGCCTTGGCAAGCCCGCTTGCCAGACTGACGGAGGTAGAGGTATGCCCAATGACGAAGAAGTCGTGCTCGCTTTCCGACGGTTCGGAATATCCGGAGACTTCGTCATACTCGTCCGCATTCATAAACGCTGCCCGGCGGCCTGTCAATATCTTATGGGTATAACTTTGGTGAGACACGTCATAGACTATCTTGTCCGTTGGTGAATCGAACACGTAATGCAGGGCTATGGTGGCTTCTACCATTCCCAGGTTGGGACCTACGTGTCCTCCGTGGGAGCTTAACTTGTTTAACAACACCTGGCGGATTTCTCCACCCAATCCGTTCATTTCGCTGACTGATAACTTTTTCACGTCAGCAGGGGAATTTACTTTTTCAATATACATATTCTATAATAACATTTAAGTAGCAATGCTTGTTTATCCGATGCTGCCCGTTATGCAGACCTCATCCAGACGCTGCAAAAGTACAGAGGAAACGGGAACGGAAAGGTAGATAAATTACCGGTTTTATTACCTTTTTTACAGATATAGAGCCAACTGATATTTGCGCAAAATCCCTCAACTTGTGCATTTTTCACCCCATTTTCTTGTCAAACCCAACTCTTTCCGTAAATTTGCAGGCTGATAATGAGTTAACCGGCCAATTTCAGTAGCAGGATTCTACTACTCCTATTCCCGGTACTGACATACAAAGAAATACTAATACTAATAATTAATAGCATGAGTTTGAAAATTGTTGTATTGGCAAAACAAGTTCCCGACACACGCAACGTTGGGAAAGATGCCATGAAAGCCGACGGAACTATCAACCGCGCGGCACTCCCTGCCATCTTCAACCCCGAGGACCTGAACGCTCTTGAACAGGCTCTCCGACTGAAAGATGAACATCCGGGCTCCACCGTTACCATCCTGACCATGGGACCGGGACGTGCAGCCGAAGTTATTCGTGAAGGACTGTACCGTGGTGCCGACAACGGCTATCTGCTGACCGACCGCGCCTTTGCAGGTGCCGATACGCTTGCCACTTCGTATGCCCTTGCCACAGCCATCCAGAAGATAGGCGACTATGACGTCATCATTGGCGGACGCCAGGCCATCGACGGTGATACCGCCCAAGTAGGCCCGCAGGTTGCCGAAAAGCTGGGGCTGACGCAAGTGACCTACGCAGAAGAGATTCTGAACGTGGATAAAGCCGCCAAGAAGATTACCGTGAAACGTCATATTGACGGTGGTGTGGAAACCGTTGAGGCTCCCCTGCCCATAGTCATCACCGTAAACGGAAGTGCCGCTCCCTGCCGCCCGCGCAATGCCAAACTGGTGCAGAAGTACAAACGCGCCCTCGGTGCCCAGGAAAAAGCTGCCATCACCAAGGAAGGCGCTGAGCTTGCCTACGCTGGCCTCTACGAGAAATATCCCTATCTGAACATCACGGAATGGAGTGTTGCCGACGTGAACGGCGACCTTGCACAATGCGGTCTGAGCGGTTCGCCTACCAAGGTGAAGACCATTCAGAACATCTCATTCCAGGCCAAAGAAAGCAAAACGCTGACGGGCAGCGACAAGGATGTGGAAGATTTGATTGTTGAACTGTTAGCTAACCATACGATAGGATAAGATTATGAATAATGTATTTGTATATTTAGAGATAGAAGGCACAACAGTTGCCGACGTCAGTCTCGAACTCTTGACCAAAGGTCGTAAATTAGCCAATCAGTTGGGCTGTCAACTGGAGGCAGTTGCTGCCGGCAACAATCTGGCAGGCATTGAAAAACAAGTATTGCCCTTCGGAGTAGACAAACTCCACGTATTCGACGCTCCGGGCTTGTTCCCCTATACTTCCCTTCCCCACTCCTCTATCCTCATCAATTTGTTCAAAGAAGAAAAGCCGCAAATCTGCCTGATGGGCGCCACCGTTATCGGTCGCGACCTCGGTCCGCGCGTTTCTTCCGCTTTGACCAGCGGACTGACTGCCGACTGTACCTCACTGGAAATCGGCAACCACGAAGACAAGAAGGAAGGCAAGGTTTACGAGAACCTGCTGTATCAAATCCGTCCCGCATTCGGCGGTAACATCGTTGCCACGATTGTGAATCCCGAGCACCGTCCGCAGATGGCAACCGTTCGCGAAGGTGTGATGAAGAAAGAGATACTGGACGCTGACTATAAGGGCGAAGTCATCAACCACGACGTTGCCAAGTACGTGCCCGAGACGGACTATGTGGTAAAAGTCATCGACCGCCACGTAGAAAAGGCAAAACACAACCTGAAAGGCGCTCCCATCGTGATTGCCGGCGGCTACGGCATGGGAAGCAAGGAAGGTTTTGACATGTTGTTCGAGCTTGCCAAAGAACTCCATGCAGAGGTAGGCGCCAGCCGTGCTGCCGTCGATGCCGGTTATGCCGACCATGACCGCCAGATTGGCCAGACCGGTGTCACTGTCCGCCCCAAACTGTATATTGCTTGCGGCATCAGCGGACAAATCCAGCACATTGCCGGTATGCAGGAAAGTGGTATTATCATCTCCATCAACAATGACGAGAACGCTCCCATCAATACGATTGCCGACTATGTCATCAACGGTACGGTGGAAGAGGTTATCCCGAAGATGATAAAATATTATAAATCACACAGTAAATAACAATAAAGGTAATCATGAAAGGGCTGATTCTTATATTTGTTCTTCTTTCAGGTATATCTTCCGCTATCGCTCAAGAAAAGCTCTGGTTGGACAAGAATTACCAATGGACGGACGACTCCATCCAGGCAGTCAAGTATGCTCTTGTTTCCAAGATAAACAAGAAGTGCATCAAGGTGGAAGAGTATGCTTTGGAAGGACAAAAGAAGGATGTCTGGCATTTCTCCGAATACAAAAGCAATCCCCGCAAAAGGATAAGGGAAGGCCTGCATACATCATTCTATGCAAATGGCAAGGACAGCCTGACAGAAGTATATAGAGACAACCGCCTGGAGGGGCAGACCATGGTGTATTATCCCGACGGTGCCATACATCTGGCCCGGAGCTACAGCGATGGTAAACTTGACGGAACACTCCTGCAGTACTATCCCGACGGGAAACTCCGTAGAGAGGAACACTATTCAGAGAATCAGTGTACCGGTGGAAAGATGTTCGACGAGCACGGAACTGAAATGGAACATCAGCCGTATTTCGTGTTTCCATCCTTCCCCGGTGGAATAGAGAACCTCATGAAACTGGTGGCCAATGTTACCAAATATCCGGAAGACGCCTGGAAGCAAAAGGCAGAAGGAAGGGTAATCCTGCGATTCGTTGTAGACGAAGAAGGCAAGATGACCCATCCCCAAATTCTCCAGTCCGTGCGCTATGACATCGACAAAGAAGCCATACGCGCTTTCGAGGCCATTGCCGACGTCTACCGCTGGTCGCCCGGCTATCAGGACGGAGAGGCCAAGCGAGTGAAATTCACCATACCCCTATACTTCAGAATACCTAAATAACCAAGAAATTATGGCAAATTTTTATACCGAAGTTCCCGAATTGAAGTATCATCTGAACAACTCGATGATGGAACGTATCTGCGAACTGAAAGAACGCGGTTACCAAGACAAAGACAAGTATGACTATGCCCCGCAGGACTATGCGGATGCTATGGACTCTTTTGACAAGGTACTTGAAATCACCGGAGAGATTACCGGAGAGATTATCGCTCCCAATGCCGAGGGCGTGGACGAAGAAGGTCCCCACTGTGCCAACGGCCGTGTGGAATATGCCAGCGGCACCAAGCAGAACCTCGACGCCATGGTAAAAGCCGGATTGAACGGTATGACCATGCCGCGCCGTTTCGGTGGCTTGAACTTCCCGATTACTCCGTACACCATGTGTGCCGAAATCGTTGCCGCCGCCGATGCCGGTTTCGGTAACATCTGGTCACTGCAAGACTGTATCGAAACGCTCTACGAATTCGGTAACGAAGACCAGCACAGCCGTTTTATACCGCGTGTCTGCGCCGGAGAGACCATGTCTATGGACCTGACAGAACCGGATGCCGGTTCCGACTTGCAGAGCGTAATGCTGAAAGCGACCTATGACGAGGCCAACAACTGCTGGCGCCTGAACGGCGTGAAGCGTTTTATTACTAACGGTGACGCCAATCTCCACCTCGTACTGGCACGTTCAGAAGAGGGTACCAAAGACGGACGTGGCTTGTCCATGTTCATCTACGATAAGAATGAAGGCGGTGTAGACGTGCGCCGCATTGAGAACAAGCTGGGTATCCACGGTTCTCCCACCTGCGAGCTGGTTTACAAGAATGCAAAGGCAGAACTTTGCGGCGACCGCAAGCTTGGTTTGATTAAATACGTTATGGCTTTGATGAACGGTGCCCGTCTGGGTATTGCCGCACAGTCGGTAGGCCTTTCACAAGCTGCCTACAACGAAGGTCTGGCTTATGCCAAAGACCGCAAGCAGTTCGGCAAGGCTATCATCGAATTCCCGGCTGTATATGACATGCTGGCTATTATGAAAGCCAAGTTGGATGCAGGACGCTCCTTGCTGTACCAGACTTCCCGCTACGTTGACATCTACAAAGCGCTGGACGACATTGCTCGCGAACGCAAACTGACTCCGGAAGAACGCCAGGAACAAAAGAAGTATGCCAAACTTGCCGACGCCTTCACTCCGCTGGCAAAAGGTATGAACTCTGAATATGCCAATCAGAATGCTTACGACAGCATCCAGATTCACGGCGGTTCGGGCTTCATGCTGGAGTATGCTTGCCAACGTATCTATCGTGATGCACGTATCACTTCTATCTACGAAGGTACTACTCAGTTGCAGACCGTAGCTGCTATCCGCTATGTAACAAACGGCTCATACTCTGCCACCTTGCGCGACTACGAGCAAGTGCCGTGCAGCGAAGAAATGCAACCGTTGATGGACCGCATCAAAGAGATGACCAACAAGTTCGAAGCCTGCACCAATGCGGTGAAAGAGGCACAGAATCAAGAATTGCTGGACTTCGTGGCACGTCGCCTCTATGAGATGGCTGCGGTATGTATCATGTCGCACCTCATCATTCAGGACGCGACAAAGGCTCCCGAACTGTTCGGCAAGTCGGCTCTGGTGTATGTGAACTACGCAGAAGCTGAAGTGGAAAAACACTTTAACTTCATCCGTAAGTTCAAGGCAGAAGAGCTGGAAAGCTACCGCAAATAAACGCATTGCTTGGACAAGGCAAATATAGCGGGCACCGGAGTTTAGCTACTCCGGTGCCCGCTTGTTTTTTCTGAAATACTTCCTCCTGCTTGCCCCTTCTTAAAAGGACAAAAGTTCTCAAAGAGACGAAAGGAAAATTAATACTCTCCGTGCAGCCTCAGCCTGCCGCGCAGCGAGTGTATCTCCCGCTGCATCTCTTCCATCCTTGCCAGCAGATGGTGGATGGCATCAATCCCTTCCATATTGATGGAAAGGTCGTAGTACATACGGCTGTACCGTTCCACATCCGGCAACTCGGAGAAAGGCAAATAACGCTCTCCACCTTCCTGCTCCACATCTATCAGTCCACTTTCGCACAGCATATCAATAAAAGTGGGCTCTATATGACACTTGTCACAATATTCGCTGATGACAATCCATTCGTTCTGCATAATCCGTTCTCCTTTCATTAGTTCATACTCTGAATTTTACGGAACATCTCTTTCTGCTGTTCCGTCAGGTTTGTCGGCAACTTCACGGAATAAGTCACGATGAGATCGCCAAACTGTCCCTCCTTCTTATATACGGGGAAGCCCTTACCCTTCAGACGTACCTTAGTCCCGTTCTGAGTTTCGGGTTTCACCTTCAGCTTCACCTGACCATCCAAAGTATCCACCAACTGGTCGCCACCCAGCAGGGCTGTATAAAGGTCGACGGTCACATCCACATACAAATCATCTCCCAAACGCTTGAATACCGAGTCGTCCGGAATCACAAACGTGATGTATAAGTCACCTGCAGGACCTCCGTTGATGCCCTCGCCACCATAGCCTTTCAGTTTGATGACCTGTCCGTTGGCCACACCGGCCGGAATGGTAATACGCACTTGCTTGCCATTCACCGTCAATATCTGTTTATGGGTCTTCGCAGCCTCACGAAGCGAGAGGTTCAAATCCGCATGATAATCCTGCCCGCGGAAACCGGCATTGGCACCGCCTCCGCCGCGCGTACGATGACCGAACATCTGTTCGAAGAAGTCTGAGAAACCACCGGCATTACTGCCCGAAAATTCCTGGCCGTCGGAAGAATACCAATACGTACCGCCTCCGTCCGTACCAAATCCCGCACCGGAACCTCCAAAACCGGCACCGCCAAATCCCCCGAAGCCCCCGGCTTGCTGCTGTGCCCGCTTCTGCGCTTCAAACTCGTCGGCATGTTTCCAGTGTTCACCATATTCATCATATTTCTTTCTTTTTTCAGGATCACTCAGCACCTCATTCGCCTCGTTGATAGCCTGAAACTTATCCTTGGCCGTAGCATCGTTCGGATTCAAGTCAGGATGGTACTTGCGCGCCAGCTTGCGGAACGCTCTCTTGATGTCATCCTGAGATGCCTTTTTGTCCACTCCAAGGACCTGATAGTAATCAATATAAGCCATAGTCTATTAGTTTTATTGTCTAAATACCATAAAACAAATAACACGCCAATTTGTTTTACGTATTACTAAAATAGGTAAACGAAAATTAAAAAGCATCACCAAGCATAATAATTACGTGATAAACAAACATTTAGTTTCAACCAAACACTTATTTCACGTCTATAAAATACCAAAATAGTGTAAACGACACCTAATATCGTCTAATTATTCATCCTAAATCTTCCTAAAATTGACAGAAAATGCTTTATTTGTAATAAGGAAAATTTGTTTTATATATAATCCCCAACCTTAGATTAAAAACCCCCATTATGAAAAGTAATTATTGGCTCCTAACGGTAATATTCGCTCTCGTAGCCCTGCCGGGCAAAGCAGGCGAATGGATCAGAATCAACCAACTCGGCTATTTGCCGCAATCCGTCAAAGTCGCTGTATTCATGAGCGAGGAAGGAACAAACGTAGAAAATTATTCATTGATTGACGCTTTCACCGAAAAGGTGGTGCGTACCTTCAACACGGCCAAGGCCACCGGCAAGATGGGAGGCATGAAGAGTACCTACCGGTTGAACTTCAGTGATTTCACAGAACCGGGCACGTATTATCTGAAAGCAGGCAAAGCGGTCTCCCCCCGTTTCCCCATCAATGCACAAGTCTACAACGGTACCGCAGACTACCTGCTGCACTACATGCGGCAGCAACGCTGCGGCTATAATCCGTTCCTAAAAGACAGCTGCCACGTGCACGACGGCTACATCGTCTATCATCCCACCAAAACCGGACAACATATAGACGTCCGCGGAGGCTGGCACGATGCTACGGACTATCTGCAATACACCACCACCTCCGCCAATGCCATCTACCAGATGATGTTTGCCTATCAAGAAAATCCGGAATCATTCGGTGACGCCTATGATGCAGCCGGACATCCGGGAGCCAACGGCATTCCCGACATCGTGGACGAAATCAAGTGGGGACTGGACTGGCTGAACCGGATGAATCCTGCTCCGGGCGAGCTGTACAACCAGATAGCCGACGACCGTGACCATGCCGGAATGCGCCTACCTAACAAAGACCTGGTGAATTATGGCTACGGACCGGGTAAAGGACGCCCCGTTTACTTTTGCAGTGGCGAACCGCAAGTACGTGGAGAGTTCAAGAACGCAACGACCGGAGTGGCAAGCACTGCCGGCAAGTTTGCCTCCTGCTTCACTTTAGGCGCCAAGATATTGAAAGACTACTATCCTGAATTTGCAGCAGAAATCGAAGCCAAGGCCGATGCCGCCTATCAGGAAGGCGTCAAGAAACCGGGAGCATGCCAGACCGCCTCTGTCTTGTCTCCCTACATTTACGAAGAGGACAACTGGGTGGACGATATGGAACTGGGAGCCATTGAGCTGTACAAAGCCACCGGCGACAACAAATACCTGGCCCAAGCCCTTGAATACGGACGTCGCGAACCGGTGACTCCCTGGATGGGCGCCGACAGTGCACGCCACTACCAATGGTATCCATTCATGAATATGGGGCACTACCATCTTGCCAAAGTGGACAACAGCCGCATCAGCAAGGAATTCATCCGCAACATGCGTACGGGCATTGAACGCACGTACGAGAAAGCGGTAGAAAGCCCCTTCCTGCACGGTATACCCTACATCTGGTGTTCCAACAATCTGACTACCGCCATGCTGACCCAATGCCGGCTGTACCGTGAAACCACCGGCGATGACACATACGCCGAAATGGAAGCCTCCCTGCGCGACTGGCTGTTCGGCTGTAACCCTTGGGGAACCAGCATGATTGTGGAACTTCCCCTTTACGGAGACTATCCCTCGCAACCCCACTCCTCACTGCTGAATGCAGGCGTGGGCAATACTACCGGCGGACTGGTGGACGGTCCTGTCTATCGTACCATCTTCGAAAGCCTGCGCGGTGTCAACATGACGGGAATTCCCGGAACTCCCGGACAAGACTACGAACGCTTCCAGCCAGACCTGATGGTATATCACGACGCCATCCACGACTATTCCACCAATGAGCCTACCATGGACGGAACCGCCTGCCTCACGTACTACCTCTCTGCCATGCAGAAGGATGGAATGAAGCAAGCCGGTATCCCAAATGACAAGAATGTATATGTGGACGGAGGCATTATCCGCACCGATCCCTCAAAAAAGCAAATCACCCTCGTATTCACTGCCGCCGACAAAGCAGACGGTGCCGATGCCATCATCAGCACCTTGAAGAAGCATGGCATCAAAGGCAGCTTCTTTTTTACCGGAGAGTTCTATGAACTCTATCCCGATGTAGTGAAACACCTACTCGACGAAGGGCATTTTGTAGGCAGCCACAGTTACGGACATCTTTTGTACATGCCGTGGGAAGACCGTGATTCTCTGCTGGTCACCCGAGAAGAGTTTGAGAACGATATGATGAAAAGCTACGAGACCCTCCGCAAGGCAGGTATCGAATACAAGGACGCTCCCGTCTATATTCCTCCTTACGAATACTATAACAAGGAAATATCCGCCTGGGCAAAGAATATGGGTATTCAAGTTATCAACTATACCCCTGGTACCATGAGCAATGCCGACTACACCACTCCGGACATGGGACAGAAGTACCGGAGCAGCAAATTCATCTACGACAAGATTATGGAGGTGGAAAAGAAAGAAGGTCTGAACGGACACTTGATGCTGATACACTTCGGAACGGACGACCGCCGCACAGACAAGTTCTATAATGGCTATCTGGACAAAATGATTAAGACGCTGAAACGAAAAGGCTACACTTTTGTACCGGTCCGCGAGGCTGTCGGTATATAAGCATACTCTAACAAGGATTTATTGAAAAGGTTAGTTAAAAAGGTTATCGTACAAAGGTATTTAAGGTAAATATTCAATCGGTTTGTTTTCAGTAAACCTTCCCCTGCCCCCAAGAGGGGAAAGTTTCGAAGTAAGCTCCCAGCCTGTGAAGGTTAGGAGCTTTTATATATTTCAGAGAAGCCTTTTTACCGATTGCAGCAATTGCTCGATATCTTCTTCCGTAGTATCAAAAGAGGTTACAAAACGGATTTCGTGGATGGCCTCATCCCAGAAGTAGAAGAAATAGTCCTTCAACAGCTCGTCAATCACCGGACGGGGCATCGTAAGGAAAAGCTGGTTACTTTCCACCTTCTGCGTAAAATGCACACCTGGCAACTCCTTCAATCCGTCGTAAAGAATCTTTGCCATACGGTTGGCATGCGTGGCATTTTTCAGCCAAAGACTGTCCGTCAGGTAGGCAGTGAACTGGCAGGACAGATAGCGGAGCTTGGATGCAAGCTGTGCCGACTGCTTGCGCACAAAATAAGCTTCCTTCTTCAAAGCTGGGTTAAAGACAACCACGCTTTCTCCCAACATCAGTCCATTTTTCGTACCACCGAAGCTGAGGATATCTATCCCGCAATCCACTGTCAGTTCCCTAAAGCCAAGATTCAAGGCTGCACAAGCATTTGCCAGACGTGCTCCGTCCATATGGACATACATGCCATGCCGATGGGCCAAATCCGTCAAAGCCCGCAACTCGTCCGGCTTATAGACAGTGCCCAGCTCCGAACATTGCGAAATATAGATGGCTCCGGGCTGCGAATGATGCTGTTCGCCGAAATGGCACAAATAAGGACGGACTAAATCGGGCGTCAGCTTGCCGTCAGGGGTAGCTATAGGACGAATCTGACAACCTGTCATACGGGCAGGCGCACCGCACTCATCGACATAGATATGTGCAGTCTCTGCACAAATAATGGAATTATAAGGGCGGGTACACAGCTGCAAAGCCACCGCATTACTGCCCGTACCGTTGAATACGAACAACGGTTCACAATCCGGCGTAAACGCTTCCCTTATTTTACGGACAGCCTCTTCTGTCCAAGGGTCATCCCCATAACCGACAGCATGGTCACTGTTGGCCCGGTTCAGTGCCTCCATTACCAACGGATGTACGCCTGAATTATTGTCTGAAGCAAAACTTCTCATAATCTTTCTGTTTTTGTTCATTGAAAAGAATGTGCAAAGGAAAGAATATTCTGCAACATGAAAAAACAAAGGAGCACAGATTTCATCCCCCCGGCAGAAAATGCTTCCGCACTATGAAATCTGTGCCCCTCAATCAATCCATTCACTCGGTTCCCTTTATCCGATATAAACATTTACCCCTAGTGAAACATAAAGTTCATCTTCTTCCTGATGAATTTCAATCTTGTCCTCACGGGCAAGCCACCCCAATGCGGCTCCCAATTCCTTGTCCTTCAGTCCGGACTTCCTCTTTAAAGAATCGTAGCTCCATCTGGTATAATCGCTAAGCAACTGCCAAACTTTCCCAGCATTTAGTCCAATTTCGCTTTTGTTCATTTTTCTCTTTAATTAAAAAGGTTAATAGCTCTTGTTGATTAGGTTATCTTTACGAAAGGTAAAGATATGATTTTTTATTTTACTAACAGCAAAAACGAACAAAAGATATGAAAACTAATCATTTTTGTAACACTTTTGTAATATTACACGCTTTTTATTAATAATCAAGAAGGTAAATAGAACAAAAAAACCGCAGTATCTATCAAAAAGACACTGCGGTTCTCCTATTTGATTAAGCAATCAGGGAAAACGATCTTACATCATTCCGCCCATGCCTCCCATTCCGGGAGCCCCCATCGGCATCTCAGGCTTATCTTCTTTCTTCTCTACGATTACACATTCTGTAGTCAGGAACATACCGGCAATAGAAGCGGCATTTTCAAGAGCCACACGAGTAACCTTGGCAGGATCTACCACACCGGCTGCATGCAGGTTCTCATAAACATCGGTACGGGCATTGTAACCGAAGTCTGCCTTGCCTTCGCGTACTTTCTGCACAACAACAGCACCTTCTTTACCGGCGTTGGCAACAATCTGACGCAACGGTTCTTCGATAGCACGCTTGATGATGTCGATACCTGTGGTTTCGTCCACATTGTCACCCTTGAAGCCTTCCAATGCATCCAATGCGCGAATATAGGCTACACCACCACCAGGAACGATACCTTCTTCGATAGCAGCACGGGTAGCACGGAGTGCATCGTCCACACGGTCTTTCTTTTCCTTCATTTCAACCTCAGAAGCAGCACCCACATAAAGAACAGCTACACCGCCAGACAACTTGGCCAGACGTTCCTGCAGTTTTTCCTTATCATAATCAGACTTCGTAGCAACAATCTGAGCCTTGATTTGTTCGCAACGTTCCTTGATGTTCTCTTTGTCACCGGCACCGTTTACGATGGTCGTGTTATCCTTGGAAACAGTTACCTTGTCGGCAGTACCCAGCATTTCGATAGTAGCTTGTTCCAGCTTCAGACCTTTTTCCTCGCTGATGACAACACCACCGGTCAGCACTGCAATATCCTCCAACATTTCCTTGCGACGGTCACCGAAGCCCGGAGCCTTCACTGCACAAATCTTCAACTGAGAACGCAGACGGTTTACAACCAAAGTTGTCAGCGCTTCGCTATCCACATCTTCTGCAATAACCAGCAAAGGACGACCGGTCTGTACTGCCGGTTCGAGGATAGGCAGGAAATCTTTCAGGTTGGAAATCTTCTTATCATAAATCAGGATGTACGGTTTTTCCATTTCGCACTCCATCTTCTCCGTATTGGTAACGAAGTAAGCAGAGAGGTAACCACGGTCGAACTGCATACCTTCAACCACACCGATAGTAGTATCAGTACCCTTTGCCTCTTCGATAGTGATAACACCGTCTTTGGAAACTTTGCGCATAGCGTCTGCAATCAGCTTGCCGATAACGGGGTCGTTGTTGGCAGAAACGGAAGCAACTTGCTCAATCTTGTCATAGTTGTCACCCACTGTTTCCGCCTGGCCTTTGATAGAATCAACCACTTTGGCAACAGCCTTGTCGATACCGCGTTTGATAT
>ERZ780228.1614-NODE-1614-length-13491-cov-6.019798_pt1 | contig 13491 bp, 12 predicted proteins | sample MGYA00511015_ERZ780228 | MGnify/ENA primary metagenome ERZ780228 (study PRJEB29588, sample SAMEA2161897) | human gut metagenome | biome: human gut; feature: human-associated habitat; material: faeces | place: Denmark | collected 2008/2010 ...
ACTCGAATCCACATCCTACGCGATTGGTATAGTTATTTACGAAACGCTGTACTAGTCGGATTGGACAAAAACAAGTCATGCAGGACTAAAAAATACGAAAAAGCGTCTGTACAATAAAATGAAAAAAACTGCAGAAAGAGCAAAACCAACTATAAAACAAACAAAAATACACATTTTAACGAACATTAAAAATAGAGAACAAGAATATACGATATAACAATGTAAAAATGATTAAATTTTGATCGGGGGGGGGTAAAAGCCGGAAAATAGTGGGGAAAACAGAGTATATTCAGGCGAACAGGATTCCAGGAAAAACATGCCAATTGAAAAGGAAAGAATCCGAAATACGAGATACAAGAGGAGGTTTTCTATCAATTTTTAACACTTTTCATAGAAATTTAATCAAAATGACATAAATATTGGCTACGTTGTCTGCTTGCAAAGAAGACGTTAGATGGTATAATAAAGTGACTGGAAAGAAGTTTGTAATTTCGACAAAAAACATAATTGTTAGAGTAGAAATACGTTAGGATGAACAGAAAGAAACAAGTGGGGGACAAGATGAAGAGAAAGCAGGAGAAGCCGGCATATGACCGGATCGCTGCCGGAGAGCGGCTGCGCTCCCGTAGGGTTGAGCTCGGCTGGAGCAGAGAGCTGGTGGCAGAACGGCTCGGTGTCGTCAATAAATATTATGCGGATATCGAGCGGGGAACCTGCGGCATGAGTGTGGAAACACTGATTAACCTGTCCCGCTTGTATGTCCACTCAAAAGAATATACAAAAGCAAAAGCTCAAAGTGCAAAGACTTCATCATAAAATAGATAATATCCGTACTGATTATATCAATAAATCAATAGCCGAGATAGTGAAAACCAAGCCATCTTATATAACGATTGAAGATTTGAATGTATCAGGAATGATGAAGAACAGACATCTATCAAAAGCCGTTGCATCACAAAAGTTCTATGAATTTAGAACTAAGCTTAAAGCTAAGTGTGATGAAAATGGTATTGAATTAAGAGTCGTAGACAGATGGTATCCATCATCCAAAGTATGTCACTGCTGTGGTGCTATCAAGAAAGATTTGAAGCTTTCAGATAGAATATACCGTTGTGATTGTGGCTATGTCGAGGATAGGGATTTCAATGCTGCTCTTAATCTAAGAGATGCTTTAACTTACGAAGTTGCATAATGAACGCAAACGTAAGTATGTACTGCGGGCTATCGCAGGAATTTACGACTGTGGAGTGTACAAGAACTTGTGAGTAGCGTATTGTTTACAATCGCCAAAGCATACACAATGAAGCAGTAAGAAGTATCCGCAAGGACTTCAATTTCTCGATGTGTTTGAGTATATTTCAATACATTTTGAGTGGCAGAAACATATGTTAGTATGTGACTATATGGTAGAACAAATTGATGGTGACTATGCACATTTAAGAAGGGTAGATGAGCCGGACGGCGAGCTGAAACTGGTGGCAAGAGCGCTGCTCCCAATGGAGATCACAGAGGGAAGCAGATTACATTATGAACTGATGCAGTACACTTTGATTGGATAACAGGTGACAATGAAAACGATTGATGAAGATATTAAGAGTGGACAATTTAAAAAGATATATCTGCTCTACGGCGACGAGGCGTACCTGAAAAAACAGTACAAAGACAAGCTGAAAAAAGCGTTGGTGCAGCCGGATGATACGATGAATTTTACTGCGTATGAGGGAAAAGACACAAATCCGAAAGAGGTGATCGACCTGTCGGAAACCATTCCTTTTTTTGCCGACCGGAGAGTGATCCTGATTGAAAACAGCGGCTTTTTTAAGGGCAGTTGTGAGGAGCTGGCAGAGTATATGCCGCAGGTTCCGGATACGACACTGTTTCTTTTTGTGGAAGAGGAAGTGGATAAGCGCTCAAAACTTTATAAGGCAGTGAAAAACGCCGGAAAGATCGTGGAGTTTACGACGCAGACGGAGGAACTTCTGACACGCTGGATCCTGACACGCTTGAAAAAAGAGGGTAAGAGTATCACAGGTTCTGTCATGCAGCTTTTTTTGAGCAAAACCGGAACGGATATGGGTAATATTGACCGCGAGCTGGAAAAATTGATCTGTTACTGTATGGATAAGGATGTCATCGAGGCGAAGGACGTGGAGGCAGTGACGACAGAGCAGACCACAAATAAAATTTTTGATATGGTCAATGCGATTGCAGAGCATAATCAGAAGAAAGCACTGGACTTGTATTATGATCTTTTGACGTTAAAAGAGCCGTCCATGCGTATTATGTATCTGATCTCCAGACAGTTTCAGATTTTGTTGAATATCAAGGATATGTCGCAAAAAGGATTTGATAACAATACGATGGCACAGAAAGCAGGGATTCCGCCGTTTGCAGTGCGAAGAAATGTGACGCAGGCAAAAGGATTTACGATGCAGCAGTTAAAGCAGGCAATCCGGGATGGTGTGGATTTTGAGGAAGCGGTAAAGACCGGCCGAATGAATGACCAGATGGCAGTGGAACTCTTTTTAATGAAATACAGCAAACAATAGAATGCACGCTTTGCGTGCATTCTATTGTATAAAAAAATCACCAGTATGACGGTACTGGTGTTTTTATTATGCGGCTGGGTTAAGGCCGCATATATGTTTTTATCTATGTTTCAAAAATTAAGCTAAACCGTTAACAAGTTTTGTTAAACGGGAAACTTTTCTGGCAGAATTGTTCTTGTGGTAAATTCCTTTAGAAGAAGCGCTCTCGATAGTTGAGATAGCAACTGTTAAAGCAGCTTTTGCAGCCTCTTTATCGTTTGCAGCTACTGCAGCCTCAACTTTTTTAATAGAAGTTTTCACTTCGCTTCTGATCGCTTTGTTTCTAGCAGCTCTTGTCTCTGTTACTAAAATTCTTTTTTTTGCAGATTTAATGTTAGCCAATCCGTACACCTCCAATTTGTAATCGTTATTGTTCATGATTGTTACATTAAAGCCGGACACGGACAGTTCAATGTAAACATACTGGTATATTATAGGGCAGGTTTTTGTGGTTGTCAAGTGTAAAACAGTAAAATAATGAGAAATTATGGATAATTTTTTTTCAGACCAGAAATAATATAGGCAAAGATAACAGATGCCGGAGCAGGGCATTGGAATATGGGGGAAAATTTATGTATCAGATACGAACGGATTTAGCGCTTGAAACGCAGGAAAAAATGCAGGAAGATCATGTTGATCTGAAGGGAGTCCGTTTCTTAGAAGAGAAAGTTGACAAAAATATCACAGTCAGCACAGTGGTCATTGAGACGGAAAACGGTGCAAAGACGATGGGAAAACCCAAGGGAACCTATATAACGATCGAGGCGGGAAATATGGATGAGGAGGATGAAGACTATCACAGAGAGATATCCGTACAGCTTGCGAAGATCATCCGTCAGTTGATCCAGGAAAAAAATGAGGAGCTGTCGGTGCTGGTCGTTGGACTTGGAAACCGTGAAGTTACGCCGGATGCACTAGGCCCGCGTGTGGTGGACAATCTTTTTATCACAAGACACATTGTAAAAGAGTATGGAAAGTATGCTTTCGGAGAAAAAAATATGAACCGGATCAGCAGTATTGTCCCGGGAGTTATGGCGCAGACGGGAATGGAAAGTCTTGAGATCATTCATGGAATCATCGATGAGACAAAACCTGATCTGGTCATTGTCATTGATGCGTTGGCGGCGCGCAGCACCAAGCGGTTAAACCGGACGATCCAGGTCACGGATACCGGGATCAATCCGGGCAGCGGGGTTGGAAACCATAGACACGGACTGAATAAAAAAAGCCTTGGGATTCCCGTGATATCAATCGGGATACCGACAGTTGTGGATGCTGCAACGATCGTCAATGACACAATGTTTAACCTGATCGCTGCGATGAGCCAGAGCAAGGCATTTGATATGCTTGGGGACTCGTTAAAAGAGTTAAACGATGGAGAAAAATATGAACTGATCCGGGAACTTCTCTCACCGAATTTAAATGCGATGTTTGTGACGCCAAAAGATATTGATGAGTCGGTCAAAAGATTAAGCTACACGATCTCGGAAGGCATCAATATTGCATTTATGGGGGAAGGACTGCCGGCATAATAGACAGGCGGGATTATAGTAAAATAAGACTGCCGGGCGAAACTCATGCAGATCACGATCAAGAAGCAAAGCTTCATGGTATAATGAAAAATAGAAGTGCATACAGTGTAGTATGTATGCTTATCGTTATCGACATTTAAAAAAGAAAAAAATAAATGGTGCCGTCTGGCTGGGGGGATTGCTGCTGGCTGTCATTGGAATACTTTTACAGACAAACAGATCTTTCTTTGCAAAGCTTGGAGAAGAGGGGGCAAAAAGCTGCTGCGAAAAAGTACTTGATTTTTATCTGCCCGGTTTGTCTTACAGTGTAAAAGATGAGACGGAGTGGTCTTTTGTGGAGAAAGTGATCGATGTGCTTTTTTCCGGGGAAAACTATGAACCTGAAAGTGGATCATACCAGACGCAGATCGAGAGTGATCTCTCTTATGAGGCAATTCTGGCGCGGGAGGCTGCAGATGAAAATTATGTGGATGAAAAGACGGGGGAAGTGATACCATCGGTCGGAAGCGCAGATGGTACGAGCCTGTCAGATGAAAAAGATGCAGGAGGACAGACGGCGGATGCAGGTGCAGCAGAGAATACCGGAGGGCAGCCGGCAGAGCCAGGTGTGGCGGAGAACACCGGAGAGCAGCCGGCAGAGGCAGATGCAGCAGAAAATCAGCAGGCACAGATTGCAGAGGCAGGTGCAGCAGAAAGTCAGGCAGCTTCCGCTGTGGCAGACATCAAAGCAGTGACATTTGCAAGGGAAAAGCTGAATGATTTTGATTATCTGATCCAGAATTTTTATCAGGTGGACAATACGACGACGATCGGGAGCACACAGCTCAATGCGGATGCCCTGCTCGGAAAGGATGTACGTTTGAGCCATGATGCGTCCACACCGCAGATACTGATCTATCATACGCATTCACAGGAAGGGTATGCGGATTCCGTTCCGGGTGATGCATCCATGTCGGTCGTCGGTGTCGGTGATTATCTGACGGAGCTTCTGACACAAAAATATGGCTTTTCCGTGATCCATCACACCGGGCAGTATGATGTCGGAGACCGCGATCATGCCTATGCAAAAGCAGGCCCTGCGTTAGAACAGATCTTAGCGGAAAATAAAAGCATTGAGGTTGTGATCGATCTGCACCGTGACGGAGTCGGAAACAATACGAGACTGGTTACGGAACAAAACGGCGTGCCGATGGCGCAGATCATGTTTTTTAATGGATTGAGCCGCACGACGAAAACAGGCGATATCGAATATCTTTATAATCCTTATATTGCAGATAATCTGGCGATATCGTTCCAGATGCAGTTAAAGGCGGCAGAATATTACCCGGGATTTACCAGAAGAATTTATCTGAAGGGATACCGCTACAATATGCACTATTGCCCGAAGACACTTCTGATCGAGGTGGGGGCGCAGACAAATACACTGGCGGAGGCAAAAAATGCGATGGTACCGCTTGCCGATCTGCTCAACAAAGTATTGACGGGGCAGCAGTAGAAACATAAAATGTATGTAAAAACATAAAAAAACGGGGTAATACATAAGATGGATGTTTTATTGCAGTTAGATGGGAATATTTTATTGTGGATCCAGGAGCATGTGAGGAATGCTGTTCTGACGCCGGTCATGACATTTATTACGCATTTAGGCGATGCGGGATGGATCTGGATTGCTCTTGCAATCGTATTTTTACTTGTAAAAAAGATGCGGAGAACAGGTGTGCTCATGACGTGTTCCCTGTTGGGATCTCTGATCGTTAATAATCTCATTTTAAAAAATCTGGTCGCCAGAACAAGGCCTTATGAGGCTGTGGATGGACTGCAGCGTATCATAGAAGCGCAGAGGGATCTTTCATTTCCATCCGGGCATACCGGCAGTTCTTTTGCAGCGGCTGTTGTGATCTTTCTGACATGCCCAAGGAAGATCGGGGTGCCGGCTTTGATCCTGGCATTTCTGATCATGTTTTCAAGACTTTATGTCGGAGTGCATTATCCGACGGACGTTCTTGCCGGAATGATCACGGGGACACTGATCGCAGTGCTGGTATGCAGGGTGTATCAGAAAAAACATAGAAAAGTTTTAGAATCATAATATACAAAAAACACCCCGGACAAAGTAAAAGTGCCGGAGTGTTTTTTTCTGTCACACAGAAAGATGATATTTCTCCATCCAGTAATTGAGCTGGATAAAATAGGCCAGAAGCTGTGGACCAGCCATAAGCTGCCCGAACCACGGCTTTCCGTATTCTTTTGGTGCTTCCATAAATTTTTTCGCTTTCTTTTTATCGATAAGCGGAAGGATAGAAGCATTGCTGTCTGCTAAAATATCCGTCATCCGTGCGATCAGGATCTTTTCATAATCCGGATGGTAGGTTTTCGGGTAAGGACTTTTTTTGCGGTGCAATAGTTCCGGCGGCAGAAGATCGCGGAAGGCATCACGAAGCAGAGCCTTTTCCACACCGTTCTGGTATTTCATTTTCCATGGAACATTGTACACATAGTCGATGATGCGGTGGTCAGCAAAGGGGACTCTCGCCTCAAGACCGGAATACATGCTGGTGCGGTCCATGCGGTCGAGCAGTGTCTGCATAAACCATTTGATATTCAGGTAGGCGATCTCACGGCGTCTGTATTCTTCGGCGGTTTCATCCGGAAGATGCGGTGTTTTTTTCAGGGATTCTTCATACCTTGCATGGGAGTAAGAAGAAAGATCAAGGCTTTTCATAACATCATCATCAAGAAAGGCAGTACGGGCATCGATATCCGCAGACCACGGAAAACCATCCCGGTTCATCAGTTCCGGGCGGTAAAACCACGGGTATCCGCCGAAGATTTCATCGGCACATTCCCCGGTCAGTGTGACCTTGTTTTGTTTTTTGACCAGAGAACAAAAGTAAAGTAAGGAGGCATCGACATCTGTCATGCCAGGCATATCCTTTGCGTCCACGGCAGCATAGAGCATGTCGGCGAGCGTCTCCTGGGTGCATTCCAGGTAAGTATGACTGGTTTTACAGTGCTCTAACATGCAGTTTACATAGGGAAGATCGCGTTCCGGCTGAAAGGAATTGGATTGAAAATAAATATCATTTTCCGTAAAGTCAAAGGAAAACGTATTTAAGACTTCACCGTGTTCCCTCTGGTAAGCGGCAGCAAGGGCTGTGACGATGCTTGAATCGATGCCCCCGGATAAAAAGGTACAGACCGGCACATCGGAAATCATCTGCCGTTTTACGGTATCGCGCATGAGAAAAGATACATGTGCCACGGTGTCCTCGTAGGAGTCCGTGTGGGGCAGACATTTCAGATCCCAGTAGGTGGTATCGGAGAGCCCCATGGCATCAAAACACAGGTAATGTCCGGGTAGAACTTCATAGATATCCTGAAAAACCCCACATCCGGGGGTGCGCGCCGGCCCGACTGCAAGCAGTTCTCTCAGGCTGTTTTCGGTAATAGCGGGTGAAAGATCCGGAAAGCAGAACAGTGCTTTTGGCTCTGAGGCAAAGACAAGCTCACCGTCTTTTGCGTGATAAAAAAGCGGCTTTGTCCCTACTCTGTCGCGGTAGAGAAAAAGCTGTTTTGCGGCACCGTCCCAGATGGCAAAGGAAAAGATTCCATTTAAGCGGGAGACAAAGGAAGCACCGAAATGCATGTAGGCATATAAGATCACTTCCGTGTCGGATGTTGTGAGAAAATTATATCCGGCAGAAGTAAGCTCCGGGATCAGTTCATCGGTATTATAGATCTCCCCATTGTAGACGATGGCATAATCTGCCCCGTCCCGGTGACGTATCATAGGCTGTGCACCGTGCGTGATATCACGGATAGAAAGTCTCTGATGTGACAGACCGGCATGAGGTGTCAGATAAATGCCGGAAGCATCACCGCCGCGGTGGATGAGTTTTTCGTGCATGGACACCAGTATATTTTCCCAAAAGGACTGTCTGTCCGTATAACAGCGTTTCAGGCTGCAAAATCCTGCAATTCCGCACATAAGGTCACTCCATTAAAAAACAGATTTAATCCCTGTTAGTGTATGCAAATCCATCAAAAAGATGATGGATTCCCATCAAAAAGATGATGGATGATGGAAAAAAATGGAATTGCAGGTTAAAATATGCTATAATGAACGAGAGAGAGTCAACATGCTTGTATGATTGACGAATTGTGAATTGGATCATGTGCCGATTTTGCACATGAATATAATGATTGATTTTGAAAAATTTTACATTCAATTTGGAGGAAACGGCTTTGACGCTGGATAGTTTATATATTGGAGTTCCAATCGGAGCGTTTTTCTGTTTTTTATTTATATTTTTTTCATTCCTGAATGCCGGGGATGCAAAACCGGTCAGGTATTTCAGACAGATTCTTTTATCCTGTCTGATCTGGACTGGCGGTGTAGTAATGATGCGTATGCAGATCATGCCGGGGATGCGGTTCTGGTTTCATGTGTCGGTATTCGGATTTTTGACGGTACCGATTTTTATGTATGCATTTTTATTTTATATGTTGGAGATCAAAAAGAATGGTTTCCTGACCGGATATTGCATAGCTACTGTGGTGGCAATGGGGATCAATGTTGTCACAGAAGTATTTATCCCGGAACCGGATATTATCCGGTATGCAGATGAAAGCATTGGATATGCCTGTCATCTATCTTGGGGAAGTTATTTATTTGCAGCTGCGGAGGCAGTTGTGATCGTCTATACGACAGTTTTGGCGCACAGGGCAATCGGCAATAAATTTGAAAAACGAAAGAAATTATTTCCACTGCTGCTTGGAACAGTTGCAATTTTGACAGGCAATCTTTTTGTTGCACTGCCGGGTAATTTTTTCCCGTATGATATGCTGGGCGGTATTTTTATGGCATTGTGCCTGTTATATATCATGTGGCACAAGTATCTGTTTGATATCTCGAACCGTATCGTGATCGGATGTATCTACTCGGTTGCACTGGCGGTCAGTCTTCTTCCTGTGTTCAATTTTAATCACAATGCGGAGTGGTATCTTGGCAGTGTATTGCCGGAAATACAGCAAAAAGTTATAGTGCTCGTACTTGGATTTACAGGATGGTCGTTGTTTGTATTTTATCTGGCAAGAAAAATGGCAGAGGGAATCATGCAGAGGCAGAACAGAAAGCAGATCGAGGTATTACGTCGTTTTCAGAATGAGTCGGCGTCTATATTGCGGCAGGAAGATCTGTTTAAGCTGCTGGTTGGTGTGGTAAATGAGATGTTTCCGGTAAAGGACATCTTTGTTTTTATCAAAAATGGAGAAAAGTTTACGGTTGTAAAAACAGCCGGTGGACAGATGCCGGATCAGGCAGAGCAGGATGAAATCACGGCTATGCTGGAAAGATCGGGGGCAGGTGAGTGCTCTGAGATTTCATTAATGAAGTATGATGATGAGATACAGGGATTTATCTATATAAAATCGGAGAAAAGAACCAGATTAAATTATTTAGAGAGAGATTATTACTGGAGAATTGGTGTGTATGCGGGTGTGTGCCTTAAGAATATCAGCACTTATCAGGAAGTATATCAGATATCGATCCATGATGAATTGACAGGGCTTTATAACAGGGGATATTTTAAAAAGTTTCTGGCGGAGAACTGGAAAGAAGAGCAGAAGATAGCTCTGATGTATCTTGATCTGGATGATTTTAAGCTTTTTAATGAGCTGTACGGGGAAGAATGTGGGGATCGTATCTTAAAATGGTGCGGACATATCATAGAGAATACCGTAGGATGCCAGGGAAATACGTTCCGGTTTGGATCAAATGAATATGTGGTGCTGATAAATTCGGATGAAAAGAAAAAGGTGGCACAGATTGCGGCGAAGATACAGAAGAATTTTCTGCTCGCGGATGAAGAAAAACCGGATGTTCTACAACCGGTGACTGCAAGTGTCGGAATTGCATTTTATCCGGATACGGCTTCGGGAGCGGATGAGCTGCTCAGTCAGGCAGAACGTGCAAATTTTTATGCAAAACGGGACGGAAAAAACTGTATTAAAATTTATGGAGCACATACAGAAGATGAACTTGAGGATCAGCAGGTACAAAAGCATTATGAACAGATTGCACCAACGATTTACGCACTGACTGCAGCAATCGATGCAAAGGATTCTTATACCTTTGAACATTCCTGCCATGTATCGGATTATGCGGTTCTTCTCGCAAAAAAAATAGGTCTTGAGCCGAATGACATTGAAATTGCAAAGGAGGCAGGACTGCTTCACGATATCGGAAAGATTGGTATTCCTGAGAGTATCTTAAAAAAACAGGGCAGGTTAAATGATGAGGAATATGAGATCATGAAAACACATGTCACGAATTCCATTGAGATGATTCATTTTCTGCCGAATATGAACTATGTGATACCGGCTGTATTATCGCATCATGAGAGATATGACGGAAAGGGATATCCGAGAGGCCTGAAAGGAGAAGATATTCCACTGTTAGGGCGTATTCTTGCGGTATGTGATTCGTTTGATGCGATGACAACAAAGCGTACCTACAAGGAAGCTATGTCGATCGATTATGCAATCAGTGAGTTAGAACACAATAAGGGAACACAGTTTGATCCAAAACTGGCAGAGGCATTTATTGAATTGTTAAAAGAAGGGAAAATTGAGGTCTAATTCTTAAGATTTTCTGAGAATTTTTGTTTGAGGGATGACAAAAAAACGTTAATGTGTTAAACTGCAAAAGTGTAAAATGTTTTTATCAGGAGGAGTTTAACATGTGGAACAGAAGTGAGTTAAAAAGCAATGCAAAGCTGGCATTGAAGGCGAATTACTGGAAAGCAGTGCTGGTGGGACTGATTCTGTCATTTATTTTAGGTTCAGGCTCAACAGCTGCCCAAAATTCGGCAAGGTCATCAACGGATGGATTGACGGATATAGATCCGGTAATGGTATTTACTGTGATTGGGATTATACTGGCAGCAGTATTTGTTGCCATGGTGATCAGCATCCTGCTCAGTATTTTTATCTGGAATCCGCTTGAAGTGGGATGTCAGAAATTTTTCATTAACTGTAAGTATGGTAACGCGGAATTAGGCGATATTGCATACGGATTTAAAAACGGATATGCGCACATCGGCATGATCATGTTCCTGCGGGGGCTGTTTACAGGACTCTGGATGTTATTATTTATCATTCCGGGTATCGTGAAAAGTTATGAGTATATGATGATCCCATATCTTTTAGCAGAGCATCCGGAGATGACCAGACAGGAAGCCTTTGCAGAAAGTAAACAGATGATGGATGGAAACAAATGGGATGCATTTGTGTTAGATCTTTCATTTATCGGCTGGACGCTGTTAGGTGTCTGCACATTTGGTATTCTTCTTGTTTTTTATGTAGAACCTTACATATATCTGACACGCGCAGAACTGTATCATGCATTAAAAAATAATAATAAGTCGGTAGAATTTTAAATTTACCCCAAAAGAGTCATAAAATCCCCCCAAGCTGCATTTCTAATAAGTAAGGAGTGCGTTTGCGGGGGATTTTTATGTCCAATGAGAAAATGGAAAATCTGTTAAATCTTGCACTCGATGCGACAGAGCGGGAGAGGGAAAAATCGTTAGATCTCGATACCGGGTATGACAGAGCGGAACGGACCTGGGAAGTTATCGTAAAATTCGGAGGCACGGAAGAAGCGTTGAGGGGACTGTTTGCAGAAAAATTTCCGGAGGAGTATGACCGGATCAGGATTACAAATCTGCGGAATGAATATGCGATCCTGCTTTTGCCAGAGCATATTGTGGAACTGGTGGCGGCACTGACAGAGATCGAATACATGGAGAAACCGAAACTTTTGTTTTTTGCAGTGAATAACGGCAGACGTGTATCATGCATCAATCAGCTGCAGACGGTGGGGACGGAGCAGGGAACATTGTCGTCTGGCAGAAATTTAAGTGGAACCGGCGTGATCGTGGCAGTGATCGATTCCGGCATCGATTATACACACCCGGATTTTCGGAATGCAGACGGAACCACCCGGATTTTAAATCTGTGGGATCAGACGATACCAGCAGACAGCGTGGCAGATCCGTTTCCTGCGGAGAATGGAGAAACGTCATTTTTAGGGGCACCGTCAGGGTACTTTCTTGGAACTGAATTTACGAGAGCGGTGATAGACCGCGCTTTAGAGCAGACAACGGAGAGAGAGCGGTTTGTGTTGTGCCCCAGCCGTGACATCTCCGGGCATGGCACCCATGTGACGGGGATCGCAGCTGGAAATGGCAGAGCCCCACAGGGAAGATACCGCGGAGTGGCATATGAAAGTCCGCTTCTGATCGTAAAATTGGGAACGCCGGGGGAACGGTCTTTCCCAAGAACGACGGAACTGATGCAGGCAGTAGATTACTGTATCAGAAAAGCCCAGGAATACGGGATGCCCATTGTTATAAATTTGAGCTTTGGGAATAACTATGGTTCCCACTCCGGCAACTCCCTGTTAGAGAGTTATCTTGATGATATGGCGAATTACTGGCGGACGTCGATTGTTGCCGGCAGCGGAAATGAGGGGGCGTCGGCGGTGCATGCGTCTGGAACCCTGCGGGAAAATATCACGAAAGATGTGGAAATCGCCGTGAGCAGTTATGAGCCGTCTTTAAATCTTCAAATTTGGAAAAATTATTCCGATGAGATTGCGGTCTCGCTGATTCATCCGAATGGTACGAGAGTGGGACCAGTCCGGCAGATTTTAGGTCCGCAGCGTTTTAGGCTGGGGAATACAGATATTCTGCTTTATTACGGAGAACCGAGTCCCTACAGTCCTTATCAGGAAATTTATTTTGACCTGCTTCCGGTAAACGAGTATATTGACAGCGGCGTCTGGACGATACAGCTTGTACCACAGAGAATTGCAGCCGGAAATTATGATATGTGGCTTCCGGCGGGCGGTGTTTTAAACGAAGGTACGGGCTTTTTGATGCCGTCGGAGGAGACAACACTGACGATTCCGTCGACGGCGGCGCGGGTGATCACCGTCGGAGCCTACGACGGATATTTTGACCGCGCGGCGGCATTTTCCGGGCGCGGGTATACGCGGGAGACCAATCAGGTCAAACCGGATCTGGTCGCACCGGGGGTGGATATTACTTCCTGTGCGCCGGGCGGCGGGTATGTGACAAGAAGCGGAACATCGATGGCGGCTCCCTTTGTGACTGGCGGGGCAGCACTTCTGATGCAATGGGGGATCGTGGATAAAAATGATCCATATCTGTATGGGGAAAAAATGAAAGCGTATCTGATCAAGGGGGCAAGAAGGCTTCCGGCGATGCGGGACTATCCGAATCCGGTGTTTGGGGATAATGGTATTATAGTGTCAAGTTAGTGAGAAGCCAGTAAAATCAAGGGGT
>ERZ780228.1621-NODE-1621-length-13392-cov-4.823873_pt1 | contig 13392 bp, 7 predicted proteins | sample MGYA00511015_ERZ780228 | MGnify/ENA primary metagenome ERZ780228 (study PRJEB29588, sample SAMEA2161897) | human gut metagenome | biome: human gut; feature: human-associated habitat; material: faeces | place: Denmark | collected 2008/2010 ...
CCTTCGTTAATGGCTTGTTTTTCTTTTGGACTCATTACGTTATTTCAGCAGCTCTGAAATATTGCTCTGGATCTGTGCAGCTACATCCGGCTTATTCATGGTGTACACATGAATTCCCTTAATACCATTTGCCAGAAGGTCGATGATCTGATCTGTAGCATAAGCGATACCAGCCTGCTTCATAGCTGCCGGATTATCTCCGTATTTATCGACTAAAGATAAGAAACGTGCCGGCATATAGCTTCCGGACATCTGTGCAATACGCTTTAACTGGCTTCCGCTGGTAACAGGCATGATACCTGCGATCACAGGAATGGTAATGCCTTTTTCACGGATGCGGTATAAATAACTGTAAAGAAGGCTGTTATCAAAGAACATCTGGGTAGTGACAAAATCACAGCCAGCGTCCACCTTCTCCTTTAAATAGTCCATATCTACAGACTTGTTAGAAGATTCCGGATGTCCTTCCGGATAGCAGGCTGCACCGATGCAGAAATCTCCGGCTTCCTTGATCTCATGGATCAGCTCAGAAGCATAGTGATAAACTTCCGGTGTTTTTCCGTCCTGTGGGATATCTCCTCTCAGTGCCAGGACATTTTCGATCTTATGTGCCTTTAATTCCTCCAATACATGATGTACTTTCTCTCTTGTAGAAGAAACACAGGTAAGATGAGCCAGTGGTGTCACGCCATACTCTTCTTTAATAGTAGAAGCGATCTTTACTGTATAATCACTGGTTCCGCCGCCCGCACCGTAAGTAACGCTCATAAAATCCGGCTTTAACTGGGCGATCTTGGAAGCTGCCTTTTCTACGGACTCATAAGCATCTGCTGTCTTTGGAGGGAATACTTCAAATGAAAGGGTTGGTCTGCCCTCTGCCAGTATATCTTTTATCTTCATAATGTAGATCCTTTCTTTCATAAAACATATCTTCAAATGTATTCTGGGGATACGTTTCAGGAACATATTTCCAGAACACATTTGAAGAAATCATTTTTCAATAAAGGGATGCCGCAAAAACGCAGGCTTCTGCAGCATCCCCCATAAATCACAGTTTTTATTACCATTCATGCGCTGCACGAACGGGTCTTACTGCTCTAATGTCACCTTTTTCAGATGCCAGATATCTCTTACATACTCTTCAATGGTACGGTCAGAAGTAAACTTACCGCTGTGGGAAACATTGATAAGAGCTGCTTTTGCCCACCACTGTCTGTCTCTGTAAGCCTTGTCGATCTTCTCATGAGCCTCTGCATAGGAACGGAAATCTTTCAGGATAAAGTAAGTATCCGGACGGCTGCCGCCACAGTTATTTAACAGAGAATCATAGATTTCCTTAAACAGCTGTGGTTCCTTTGGAGAATAATATCCATTGGTCAGCTGCATCAGGACTCTGCGTATCTGAGGATCATTGTTGAAGATATCCATCGGGTTGTAGCCACCGTTGTTCTCAAGGTTGATGATCTCATCTGCGGACGCTCCGAAGATGAACATGTTGTCCTTGCCGACTTCCTCCGCCATCTCGACGTTCGCACCATCCATGGTTCCGATCGTCAGAGCGCCGTTTAACATGAACTTCATGTTTCCGGTACCGGACGCTTCCTTACTTGCTGTGGAGATCTGCTCGCTGACATCAGCGGCGGAGAAGATCAGCTCTGCGTTGGATACACGGTAATCTTCAATGAATACGACCTTTAACTTGCCGCCGATGGACTTATCGTTGTTGATCACGCTTGCTACATTGTTGATGAGCTTGATGGTCAGCTTTGCGCGCTTATATCCGGCAGCTGCCTTTGCGCCGAAGATGAAGGTTCTCGGAACGATATCCATATTCGGGTTATCTTTTAACTGGTTGTAGAGATACATCACATGAAGGATGTTCATGAGCTGTCTCTTGTACTCATGCAGACGTTTTACCTGAACATCGAAGATAGAACGCGGGTCAACGTCGATTCCGTTGTGTTCCTTGATGTACTTCGCAAGACGGATCTTGTTCTGGTACTTGATGTTCATGAACTCCTGCTGGCACTTCTCGTCATCCACATAGACAGAGAGTTTTTTGATATTGGAGAGGTCGGTGATCCACTCGTTTCCAATCTTGTCGGTTACCCAGTCTGCAAGCAGCGGGTTTCCGTGAAGAAGGAAACGTCTCTGGGTGATACCGTTCGTCTTGTTGTTGAACTTCTCCGGCATCATCTCATAGAAGTCACGAAGCTCCTGTTTCTCAAGGATCTCTGTGTGGAGCTTCGCAACGCCGTTTACGGAGAAGCTGCCGACGATCGCGAGGTAAGCCATGCGGACCTGTCCGTCGTAAATGATCGCCATTCTGCGGATCTTCTCGTTGTTGCCCGGATATCTCTGCTGGATCTGGGCAACGAAGCGGCGGTTGATCTCCTCAACGATCTGGTAAACACGCGGAAGAAGGCGGGAGAAGAGCTCGATTGGCCATTTTTCAAGAGCCTCAGCCATGATGGTGTGGTTTGTGTAGGCACAGGTCTTTGTCGTAATCTCCCAGGCCTCATCCCACTCTAAGTTCTCCTCGTCAAGTAAGATACGCATTAACTCAGCGACAGCAACGGTCGGATGTGTATCGTTTAACTGGAAGGATGCCTTCTCATAGAATTTATGGATATCGTCATGCTTTTCCTTGTACTTTTTGATGGCACGCTGAACACTGGCAGAAATAAAGAAATACTGCTGTTTTAAGCGAAGCTCTTTTCCGGAATAATGGTTATCATTCGGATAAAGGACTTCAACGATGGTCTTTGCCAGATTCTCCTGCTCAACGGCTTTCTGGTAGTCACCTTTGTCGAACTCGCTTAAGTTGAAGGTGTTCACAGGCTGTGCATCCCAGATTCTCAAGGAGTTTACGACATTGTTGCCGTATCCCACGATCGGAATATCATATGGAACTGCCATAACAGACTGGTAGCCCTTCTGTACAAAATGATTTCTCTTTCCGTCCCACTCGGTCTCCACATAACCGCCGAACTTGACCTCCGTCGCGTACTCTGCGCGGCGGATCTCAAACGGATAGCCATCCTTTAACCACTCATCCGGAACCTCAATCTGATATCCGTCACGGATCTGCTGTTTGAACATTCCATAACGATAACGAATACCGCAGCCATATGCCGGATAGCCTAAAGATGCAAGGGAATCCAAAAAGCATGCCGCAAGACGTCCAAGACCACCGTTTCCGAGTGCCGGATCCGGCTCCTGATCTTCGATCACGTCAAGATTCAGTCCGATTTCTTCCAGAGCTTCTTTCACTTCTTTGTAAGCTTTTAAATTGATCAGGTTATTTCCAAGCGCACGGCCCATCAGAAATTCCATTGACATATAATAGACAATCTTTGGATCCTGATCGTCAAATGCCTGCTGGGTTGCCAGCCAGTCATCGATCACAACGTCTTTTACGACGTAGGATACCGCCTGGAAAATCTCCTGCTGGCTTGCTTCTTTTAACTGTTTGCGGTACATATGACGGACTGTCTCTGTTACATCATTGATAAATTTTTTCTTATTGAAGACTGCTGCTGATTTAGACATTTCCTTACTCTCCTTTTTTTACACCTAAAAGAACGGTTTCCCCATTAATATTCCATTCTTTCTCGTATCCATCCACACTGCCAACTACAACATCAAGTCCGAGTACATCTGCTTTGATCGCATCACCATATTTGTCAAAGATTGCAGCTACTTTGTCATCTGCCTGATAAGAGATCATGATCTTATCCATCACTTCGAATCCTGCTTCTTTTCTCATAGTCTGGATCTTGCTGATGATCTCACGCACAAATCCTTCTTCAATTAACTCCGGTGTTAAGTTGGTATCAAGGACAACGGTTACTGTATTGTCCCCCTCCGTTACATAACCTTCCATCTGTGTCATTGTAATTAACAGATCTTCCTCTGCTAATTTTACATCATCACTGACAGACTTCAAAGTGATAAATCCATTTTCCTTTAACTCTGCCATAGCAGCGTTTCCGTCAAGCTCTGCTAAAGCTTTCTGGATCTGTCCTAAATATTTTCCATATTTTGGTCCCACGGTACGCAGCTGTGGTTTGAACGTATAGCTTGTGTAGGAGCTTACGTCATCGGTAAAGGAAACTTTCTTCACATTCAGCTCATCCTCGATGATCTCTTTGAAATACTCGGAAAGTTCAAATGGAGCTTTGACAAACATATTTCCGATCGGCTGACGGTTTTTGATGTTTGCTGCATTACGGCACGCACGGCCCATAACCACGATCTTTAATACCTCATCCATATTTTTCTCTAACTCTTTGTCGATGTATGCTCCATTTACAGCTGGGAAGTCACATAAATGAATACTTTCCGGCGCATTTTTATCAATGCTGCATACAAGGTTCTGATAGATTTCCTCTGTCATGAACGGGATCATTGGTGCTGCACATTTACAGATCTCTACTAACGCTGTGTAAAGTGTCATGTAGGCATTGATCTTATCCTGCTCCATTCCTTTTGCCCAGAAACGTTCACGGGAGCGTCTTACGTACCAGTTACTCATATCGTCCACAAACTCATCAAGTGCTCTTGCAGCTTCCGGGATCTTGTAACTGCCAAGGTTGTCATCCACAGCGCCGATCACGGTATTTAATTTGGACAGTAACCATTTATCCATCACGGATAATTTATCATATTCCAGTTTATATTTTGTTGCGTCAAATCCGTCAATGTTTGCATACAGTACAAAGAATGCATAAGTGTTCCATAAGGTGCTTAAGAACTTACGCTGTCCCTCCTGCACTGCTTTTCCATGGAAACGGTTTGGAAGCCATGGAGCGCTGTTGATGTAGAAATACCAGCGGATCGCATCTGCTCCGTAAGTCTCTAATGCATCGAACGGATCAACTGCATTTCCTTTGGATTTGGACATTTTCTGTCCGTTCTCATCCTGTACATGTCCTAAAACGATAACGTTTTCATAAGGAGCTTTATTAAACAGTAAGGTGGACTCTGCCATCAGGGAATAGAACCATCCGCGTGTCTGGTCTACCGCCTCGGAAATGAACTGAGCCGGGAACTGCTGTTTGAACAAATCCTCATTTTCAAATGGATAATGGTGCTGTGCAAACGGCATTGCTCCTGAGTCGAACCAGCAGTCGATCACTTCTGGCACCCTGTGCATGGTCTTGCCACAGTCAGGACATTTGAAGGTCACAGCGTCGATATACGGTCTGTGTAATTCCACTTTGGCATCATCCGGGTTTCCGCTTCTCTCTGCTAATTCGGCACGGCTTCCGATGGACTCCTGATGTCCGCAGCCTTCACATTCCCATACATTTAAAGGAGTTCCCCAGTAACGGTTACGGGAGATTCCCCAGTCCTGGATGTTCTCAAGCCAGTCACCGAAACGTCCTTTACCGATGGATTCCGGGATCCAGTTTACAGTATTATTATTACGGATCAGGTCATCTTTGACTGCTGTCATCTTGATGAACCATGACTCTCTTGCATAGTAAATAAGCGGTGTATCACATCTCCAGCAATGTGGATATTCGTGTTCGAACTTTGGTGCGTCAAATAATTTGCCCTGCGCATCCAGATCTTTTAATACTTCAGGGTCAGCTTTTTTTACAAATAATCCAGCATAAGGTGTCTCTTCTGTCATCTCACCTTTTCCGTTTACAAACTGGACAAACGGAAGATCGTACTTACGTCCGACATTCGCATCATCTTCACCGAATGCAGGAGCAATATGAACGATACCAGTACCATCAGACATCGTTACATAAGTGTCACAGGTAACAAAATGTCCTTTTTTATGCTGTTTTGCTGCCACTTCTGCTGCACATGCATATAACGGCTCATATTCTTTGTACTCTAAATCTTTTCCGGTGTAAGTCTCTAATACTTCATATGCTTTGACACCTTCCTCTTCATTTCCAAGCTTTCCTAACACTTTGTCAAGAAGCGCCTCTGCCATGTAGTAGGTGTATCCGTCTGCTGCTTTTACTTTGCAGTAAGTCTCATCCGGGTTCACACAGAGTGCAACGTTGGATGGAAGTGTCCACGGAGTTGTGGTCCATGCAAGGAAATAAGCATCCTCTCCGACAACTTTGAAACGTACCACTGCGGAACGCTCTTTCACGGTCTTGTAACCCTGTGCAACTTCCTGCGAAGAAAGTGGTGTACCACAACGAGGGCAGTAAGGAACGATCTTGAAGCCTTTGTATAACAATCCTTTGTCCCAGATCTGTTTTAATGCCCACCATTCGGACTCAATAAAGTTGTCATCATAGGTGACATATGGGTTTTCCATATCTGCCCAGAAACCAACAGTTCCTGAGAAATCTTCCCACATTCCTTTGTATTTCCATACAGATTCCTTACATTTTTTGATGAAAGGTTCCATACCATACTCTTCGATCTGCTCTTTTCCGTTTAAGCCGAGCATCTTCTCTACCTCTAACTCAACCGGGAGTCCGTGTGTATCCCATCCGGCTTTACGCGGAACATATTTTCCCTTCATAGTCTGGTATCTTGGGATCATATCTTTGATAACACGTGTTAATACGTGTCCGATATGTGGTTTTCCGTTTGCAGTCGGAGGTCCGTCATAGAATGTGTAGGTCTCTCCCTGTTTGCGCTGTTCCATTGATTTTTTGAAGATGTCATGATCTTCCCAGAACTTCTCTGTCTGCTTTTCCCTGTCAACGAAGTTCATATTTGTTTCAACTTTGTTATACATATAATCCTCCTCAATCTAAACAAGGCTCTCATCCTGTAAATAGGACGAGAGCCTTAAATGATCGTTGTACCACCTAATTACAATGTACAGATTTTATAAAAATCATATACCCGTTCCCTGTAACGTAGGAAAAACGTCAGTGCCTACTCAGTCAAAACATTTCGGACTGCGACTGGGAAGTGATGTTCATTCCTAAGATACTCGCACCGGTTCACACCAATCCCGGCTCTCTTTGCCTTTCTCTTAACAACTACTGTCTTCGTCATCGTCTTTTCTATTTGCAATGAATGGATCATTGCCTTTAACCTTCTGTGATTATACAGAGATTTCCCCGAAAAGTCAAGATTTTCCACCTATCTTAATGACTTTCGTTTCGTCCTGCTGATCACATCGATAAATCTTTCGCGGATGTTCTGGATCATCAGATCTTCCTCCCGGTCATTTCCGTCAAACGGCACAAAACCGCCTGCCATCGTAGCATGCCCGCCACCGCTTCCGATGCCTTTTAACGCCTTGCTTATAATTTTTCCGGCATCTAATGTGGGACGCTCACTCCGCACAGAAATTTTGATCCCTTCTTTTTTTCTGGAATAGACCACTGAAAAAGAGACTTCCACCAATGCAAGCATAAAATCTGACACACTGGCGATCAGAGCCTCCGGGCAATCCCTTCCGGTATCTGCAAAACTGATATTCTCAAACACCTCAATGCTTGAGATCGCCTTGGAATACGCCATCAGATCTTCAAAATAGAGTGTGCTGTTCTCTAAGAGATAAATCATATCCTGATCACACAGGTCAAACATGCGCCAGATCATTTCCATATCCATCTTGCATACGCCTCTCGACAATTTCTGTGTATCCATACGGATTCCAAATGTCAGCGCTGTTGCAATTCTTTGATCCATCGGTATTTCATTTTCAAAAAAATATTGTGCTATGATCGATGCGCAAGCCCCGACACCCGGCCGGATATCCGTAAACCGGTACTCCGTTTTCTCATAAACCGGATGATGGTCGATGCAGATGATCTCATCCCCGGTCATATCGATAATGTTGGAATTGCCCTTCTGCGCATCTACCAGGATAACCTCGTCGTCCTCCGTGAGTTCACTGTCAATATTCTCAATATTTACCAATCTGATGTCCAAAATCTCTCTCAGCTTGTCAGTACTGTAACGGTCGATTTTCCCCTTATAGCAGATCGTCGCATGAATCCCGCGAAGCTTTAACAGTTCCTGCAGGCCGAACGCACTTGCGATGGCATCCGGATCCGGAAAATTATGTGTCTGGATATAAACATGTTCTCTGTTGATCTGTGTTACTAACTCATCTAATTTTGTCATATGATAAACCCTTATAATTTCTTACCGCAGAGCAAAATATTGGTCTGCTGCCTCTGTAAGTTCCTCAAATGTATGGATTTCCGGCACGTCCGCTGCAATTGTTCCAAACCCATATGCTGCGTGGATGAACCCGACACCTGCGTGGCAGCTGGCGTCATAATCCCCCTGGATATCGCCGACATACACTGCCTCTGTCAACCCGTTCCGGTCTGCTAATAATCTGATATTATCGCCCTTCTGTTTCAGATTGTTTCCATAACACTCTATATCTTCAAAGTATTTTCTAAAACCGTAATGATCTAAAAACGCCTCGATATAACCGCTCTGACAGTTGCTCACGATGTAGAGCGGATACTTTTCTTTCAGTTCAGAAAGTGTCTCCTCCAATTTGGGATACAAAACTCCACCATGCTCTCTCAGGTAGTCATTTTCCATGGAACAGCACTGATCTAACAATTTCATGCGCGCCTCTTTTTCCATTTCCGGAAAAAGAATATCTGCGATCACATCCATGGTCTTTCCCATAACCCCCTGAATGTCCTGCTCCGTCAGTTTTTTATCGACAGAGCCATCCTGTTTTATGGCAAGATTCCATGATTCTGCAACGTTCGCTGCCGAGTCCCACAGCGTTCCGTCCATATCAAAAATAATTCCTTTTTTCATACTTCTCCTTTTCTATCCATTATCCACAAAAATTTCTTTTTTAACCAAGATTATAAACTTTTGTATATTTTTCTTTGAAATAACGAATCAGCGGTTCTGCTGAAACTTCTTTGCCGCAGACGTATCTGATCACTTCTTTCGGGCTTCTGGTAGAACCATACTGATGAATCTTCTCATTCAGCCATTTTGTAATCTCACTGATTCTTCCCTCCGCGAGCAGCGCATCCACAGAGCCAAGTTCTTCCTCCAGACGATCTAAATACATGCCGTCATAAATACTGCCAAGCAGATAGGATGGAAAGTAACCAAAAGAACCGTCAGACCAGTGCATATCCTGCAAAATTCCTTCCGCATCATCTGCCGGAGTAATCTGTAAATATTCCTGCATTTTCTGATTCCAGAGTGCCGGAAGTTCCTCCACTTTCACATGGTCGCGGAAAATTGCCTTCTCGATCTCATATCTTAAAATAATATGGAAACAGTAAGTCAGTTCATCTGCCTCTGTGCGGATAAAACTGTTTCTCACATGATTGACTTCCTTATAAAATTCATCCAACGAAACGTCCTGAAGCTGTGGCATTTTTTCCTGCACTTTTGCATAAACCGGAATCCAGAAATTCTTATTTCTTCCAAGAATGTTCTCATAAAAACGGGACTGGCTCTCATGGATTCCCATATAACTGCAGCTTCCCGCTACCGTTCCGTCATAATCCGGATTCACATTCTGCTCAAAAATCGCATGACCACCCTCATGGATTGCCGAATACATCGCACTGAGCGGATCATGTTCATAAAAATGATTGGTCACACGCACATCCTTTGACGAAAAATTCAGTGTAAACGGATGTGTAGATTCCCCGGTTGTTCCTCTGTTCCAGTCAAATCCGATATAACTCAGCAAAAGCTTCTCCACTTCCTTCTGCGCATTCTTGTCAAATGAAACATGAAACTTGCTGTCATCCGGCTGTTTCGCTGCAAGCACTTTCTGCACCAGAGGAATCAGCTCTGCTTTTAAATCTTCAAACAGGCTGTCCATCGTAGCGGAATCCATTCCTTTTTCATACTGGTCTAACAGTGCGTCGTAAACTTCTTTTTTCGGATCTGTGTAACCGGTCATCTCCGCTGTCATATCGATCATTTTCTGCAAATGTGGGGCAAAAATAGAAAAGTCTGCTTTTTCCTTCGCTTCCTCCCACGCATTCTCCGATTCCGACTGTGCTTTCACGAAGCTTTCATAAAATTCTTTTGGAATTCTGCGATTTCTGTCCATATCTGTTTTCATTTTATTTACAACAAACTTCCACTTATCGTCAAGCTTTTCAAACTCTTCCGGCTCTGCCAGTGTATCCAATAACGTTTTCAGTTCATCCGAGGTCGACATGGAAAACTGCTCCGTCGAAAAATAAGTGAGTGCATCGCTGTGTCCTGCAAATCCTTCCTTTGGAGTGTTGGTTCTCATATCCCAATACAATAATGTGTTCACATGGTTGAACTGTTCCATTTTCTCTAAATATTTCTGTAACTGTTCTAACTTATCGTTCATCATAATCCCCTTATATTTTTCCGTAATCCTGTTATCTGATTAGTGGTCGTCATAACAAAAACCATGCAGGTATTTTTCACCCACATGGTTTTATCTTATCACATAATATTTATGCTGTCACTCGCTGTTTCCGAAGAATGTTCCAGGTAATGACTGCTATCACAATTGTTAAGGCAATCACCAGAGCCACAATTCCCTGTGGCGTGAATTTTCCACCCAGAAACAGCCCTAATTTCGCAAGTTCACCGGAAAGCTTTTCATTCTTTGCAATATTCATGGGAACCAGACAGATTATCATCCAGACCGCCCATAAAATCCATAACACTTTCATGCCATATCTTAAAATAACTGCGCCGAAAAACATTTCCACTGCTGTAAATACGACCAGGACACCTGACAGATAGTTCCATGTAAAAAAGTTTGTCAGGTCAATTTCCATAACCGCCTGTGGAAATGCATTTTCCAGCAAAAACTTCTCAACTACACCAAACACAACGATCTCAAGTTCCAGCACTGCGATCTCCAGCAGATTAAAAAGTACATAGCCTGAGACAAAGCTTTTTCTGGTCGCACCCAGGGAAATTGCCATGTTAAAATCCCCCATAAAAGAAAGAGTTATCCCAAATAAATGTATAAAAGCAAAGGCGATGACCGCCAGCATGGTTCCGGCTGTTGCACAGGTATTCTCTTTTGCCACGTTCATCACAATAAATACAACGATCAGACCAATTAAGTATCCCACAGCAGTAATTCCAAGAAATTGCAAAAGCTCTGCTTTCCGCACCTTACACTGAATCAAAAAACTGTTCATTCTTTCCGCCTCCCAACTTATGCTTTCACTTCGTAATGTCTCATTTCACGGAAAAGTGCCATGACACTGACTGCATACAACGCAATGCTGACAATCGCTGCTATCGCAAGCAATGTCCATACTACATTTGTCTGTATTCTGTTGATCCACGCCATGATCTGGTCAATAAATCCAATTCCTGCCACAATACCGATGACTATACCTAATACCACCATGACGATTCCTATAATCATTCCTTTCATTCCGAAATGCATCTGTGCAACCGAGACAAGCTGCCCGATTGCTGTCATGAATATAAACAGAACTGCGATCAAAGCATTCAGCTTTCCATTGAACTTTCCACTGCTCATAATCCCTGCAAATACCAGAATGATATAGGCGCTTACTACATAGACCACACAGAAAATCTGTGCGCCAAAGACTGCCTCCCTTCTTCCGGAGCCAAAAGACAATGTCAGCGGAAGATAAGATCCCACATAAGAAACCGGTCCGATCATGGCAAATAAAACGCTTATGATCCCGCCATAAAAATAGGCTGTTTTCCAGAAATCCCCAAATACCCTGCTGCTTCCCATATTAAACAGGAATCCATATACAACCATAAAAATCAACATCATGCCGGTCAGCTGCAATCCTGATTTTCCCCAGAATCGAACATTTCTCTTAATAATCCTGCTCTCTGCCATGTCTACTCCTCCATTCCGCAAAGGGATACAAACAATTTTTCCAGATTGAGTGGCTGTATGGTGACATCATAGCCTTCTGGCAGCTTCTGTCCTTCCTTTAAAAGGATCGTCACACTCTTGCTTCTTCCCATCTTCTCTTCATGATGTCTCTCATAGCCTTCCGTTGCCTGATCCACAACTTCTGCAAGACCACTTACATGGTAGCTTCTCTCCAGAAGTTCCTGCGTATTTTCTTTCAGCAGCACCTCGCCATTTTTGATCATGACCACTTCTTCCATCAGGTCTGTTGCTTCCTCGATAATATGTGTGGAAATAACGAAGGTACGTCCGGTCTCTGTATATTCCTCCATCAGTTTATGGTAAAAATAATCACGCATTACAACATCAAGGCCTGCCACCGGTTCATCCATAAACGTAAAATCGGCTTTGCTTGCAAGTGCTACGATAATCGTCACCATGGACAGCATACCTTTGGACATTTTATTGATACGCTGTTTTGTATTCAGTTCAAATTTTTTGATCAGTTCCTCCGCAAGTGCCTGATCCCAGTCTGGATAGTAATAGGAAGCAGTTTTCAGATAATCTTTTACTTTCATGCCGCTCACGCCGCTTCCATAGAGATTGATGGACAACTCTCTGGAAAAGCAAATGTGATCTAACGCCTTGCGGTTCTCCCATACATTTTCACCATTCCATGTCACAGTTCCTTCGGATGCCGGATTTTGTGCGGACATAATGGATAACAATGTCGTCTTTCCGGCACCGTTTCTTCCAATCAGTCCATAAATCTTTCCTTTCTCCAATGTGAGATTGATATTCTTTAACACCTGTTTTTTTCCATAAATTTTACCTATACCATTACATACGATTGATTCCATGAATCATCTTCCTGCCTTTCTTTTCACAACTTTAAAATACATTTTCCTGTATCATTCCTCTTATTTGCATGATTCCATGCTTCCGGTATCACTGTTTTCCATCCGGACAGCTCCTTACGCTTCATTGCCGGATTGTATCAACTGAATGACTTCTTCTTTTCCAAGTCCGATGCTCGCTGCTTCCTCTAACAGTTTTTTTACATAGTTATCATAAAATTCATTCTTTCTCCGGCTTAAGATTGCCTCTTTCGCACCTGCTGACACAAACATTCCAATCCCTCTTTTCTTATACAGAACACCTTCATCCACCAAAATATTCACTCCTTTGGCTGCTGTCGCCGGATTAATGGCATATAGCTTCGCCAGTTCATTCGTGCTCGGCACGCGTTCCTCTTCCAGAAGAATATCCCTTAAAATATCTGTCTCGATCATCTCTGCGATCTGCAGATATATGGATTTCTCCTGCGTCAAAATCTCATTCATGCATGATATACTCCTTTCTTTCCAGAAATTATTCTGTTGCTGACAGCTTTTCAAATGCGCTTATCTGTCCTCTTGTTTTTCGTTCGTTATGTGGTTCATTACTTATGTAATTAACCATAGCACTATGGCACTTTGTTGTCAATACATTTTTTCAAGATTGGAATTTTACCGGAGTTTTACTTAGGAACTGCCGATCGCAGGTGGTGCGGATTTTTAGATTGAATTTTATAATTTAGGTTATGAACAAAATATTGCAGTCTG